>JAAHTG010000832.1_pt1 | contig 24430 bp, 34 predicted proteins | sample 6116081 | NCBI WGS metagenome assembly JAAHTG01 (sample SAMN13939989, study PRJNA603662) | sponge metagenome | isolation source: marine sponge | host: Mycale hentscheli | place: New Zealand | collected 2005 | reverse complement strand
CTATGTCAGAAGATTGAAGATAAATTAAATCAATCAATTAAGCAATGGGGTGAAGATGAACTTAATTCAAAAGACTGTAGGTTCCAATTTAAGATGGAGGTTATCGCTGATAAGGGGTTATTTATTGCTAAAAAGAATTATGTTGTTCACAAATACTATGATGAAGGTTTCGATGTAACCGAAGAGAAAAAACGTTGGAAATATACAGGTATCAAGTTAGTTTCAGCGTCTATGCCAGCACGTATGAAACCACTCGTTGAGAAAATCCTCCATAAAATTGTATTAACTGGTGATAAAAATTTATCCGATAAAGAATATGTTAAAGCTTATGAAGATTTTGAAAAATATCAGTATGACGACATCGCTTTGATTAAAGCCATTAACAAATTTGATGAGTATGTTGGTAGATGTGATGGTTGGAATACTGGTAAGGGTATGTTAGCGCATTATCGTGGATCTTATTACTATAATAAATTATTAGATGATTTAGGTCTTGATAATAAATATCAAATGGTACGCCAAGGTGATAAGGTTAAATCACTATATATACAATCATCGAATAAATATGGTTTAGATGTTATTTCGTATGTAGATAATTACCCAGAGGAGTTCAAAGACATATTTGTTGTCGATAATCAAATTATGTTTGAAAAATGTATTAAAGATATTGTTAAACAATTCTATGATGCACTTAAATGGAATATTTTTTCACCAAATTATCAACCTATGGTTAATATTGATGATTTTTTTGCTTGAAAAAATATAAAAATGTGTTATACTATAGTTATATGAGTGAAAATGTTAATAAAAATGTAGTTGTATTCTCAGATGCAACAGGTCGTGTTCTTATTGGCGAGTCAGTTCAGTTCTCTGAAAAGACTTCTAAGATTAAGAACCCTATGATTATTCAAGCGCAAGATCGTGGTAACGGTCAAATGGCTATTGGTTGTATCCCTTACACCTATCTTGAGCTTTTTAATGTTGATTCCGAGGGTGTTTGGACATTCCCAACGGAATCAATTGTTTGGAGCGATGATGCTCCGTCTAAGGAGACGGTTGATCTATACTTCGCAGTTGTTACTAAATATAATGAAACTCGATTAAATATGTCACAATCCACTCAAGAGCAACCAGAGTCTGATGATTCAGGTATTGTTGGAGCTAATGGTGATGTTGTTGAGTTCACTAATTAGTATAAACCTAGTTTAGCACATAAGCACCCACTATATAATGTATAGTGGGTGCTTATTATCAGTTACAAAACATCTAAAAAGGGATATTAAAATATGGCAGGTAAATTATTTAAACAAGCACGAAAGTTAAACCCATACGCTACAACTATGGATGATGATGATACTCTTACTAAAATTGGTGGGTTTATCTCAACACAATGTCATGCTATCAACGCTGTTTTTTCAGCGGATCTGTATGGTGGTATTCCGAAGGGTCGTGTAACTACATTGTTTGGTCCGTCACAATCTGGTAAATCGTTTATTTCAGCACTTGCTCAAAAGTCTGCTCAAGATGATGGATTGGATGTGGTTATTTTTGACACTGAGTTTGATAAAGATGGTAGAATGGAGAAAAGTTTAGGTGTTGATTTAAGTAGAGTATTAACACTACCTATCGAATCTATCGAAGAGTTAATCATCCAATCAACTAAGATGTTAGATGAAATTATTGGAGATACTGAAGAGTATGGTAAATATCTATTTATTTTAGACTCTCTTGGGTTCCTAGCGTCTCAAAAACAACTAGATGATGCAACTAAGAAAAATAAAGTTGCTATGGATATGGGATTAAAAGCTAAACTCATCAAACAGTGGTTTAGTAATCTTAAAGGTAAAATCTCTAAATCTGGTTGCGCTTTCATTATTATTAACCATGAAATCGCTAATCCTAATCAGATGTATGACTCAATCTTTAAAGAGCAGGGTGGTGGTAAATCTACTGAATTTGTATCGACTGTTATGGCTCACATTTCTGCTAAAAAAGAAAAACATGACGCATCTAACGAAAAGGATGTGCAAACTATGATGGCTAAGAAAGAGTACTCTGGTCAACATATTAGAGTTTTCACTCAAAAGAATCGATGCGCTATCCCACATAAAGAAGCTGAAGTTTACCTTAATTATGCTACAGGTATTGATAAATATAGTGGACTTGAACCTCTTCTTGAGAAACTAGATACACTTTATTTGAAAGATGCTCAAGGTAATGTAGGTAAAGGTCGTACATATTACCTAAAAGATGGTGACGAAGAAATTAAACTTGGTTCAATGAAAGAATGGCGACATAAGGAAGATATTTGGGAAAAAATCTTACCTCAACTCAATGATATTGTTAAACAAGAGTTGGCTTATAGGTCACATATGTAAATATATTGACTAAAATAAGATACCATCACCATATAATATTGGTGGTGGTATTTCTATTTAATAAAATATGAATAAAAAAATAGATATAGTTGTATGCTCATCTGGATCATATGATGATAGTTTGTTTAAAAAGGGTTATAAACAACTTAATGATGGTGAATACAATTTAAATTTCGTAGAATTTAATAGTAAACCTATTTCTGAAGTATATAACTCTTTCTTGGACACTGATTCTGATTATATTATATTCTGTCATGATGATTTATCTATAGAAGATTCCCAATTATCTAAAAAAATTAATCAAGCTATTGGGGATGATTCTGAATATGATATATGTGGAGTTGCTGGTAACCACAAATGTCGTATTCAAGATAAAAACTTGTGGCATACTATGGGTGATAAAGACACTAGGAGTGGTGCAGTAGCGCATTATATTGGTGATAGTGATATTAAATGTTTTATGACTGATTTTGGTCCAACCCCTAGTCGATGTATTTTACTTGACGGATTATTTATAGCTGTTAATGTTAAAAATATTAAAAAGGTTGGTTTAAAATTTGATGAAAACTGTCCATCGAAGTGGAATTTTTATGATATTTTATTTACATTAAATGCTAATAAACTTGGATTAAAAATGACTTCATATCCGATATGGGTAGTTCATCGTAGTCATGGTCTTGAAACATTTAAAGATGATGATTGGTCTAAAGGAAATGAATATTTAAAAAATAAATGGAGTAATAAAAAATGAATAAAGAGTGTAAAAATAAAGAATTAACGGGTATTTCTTATGAAAAAGATTTTTTAGGTGATTCTTCAAAGTTATATGGTGAAGAATACCTAGTTAATTCTAATGGTGATGTTGAAATTGATCCATTAACTAATAAACCTATCACTGCATCTTATATGGAGACTAATGGTGACAGGATTTTGAATGCGTTATTTGATGCGGTTAGTGAAAAAGCTGATGATCCAGAAGAGATCACTCGTGAATATGAAAAAATGGTAATTGATCAAGCTGAATATCGTGAAGACTTGCAAAATAGGGTTGATAATCAGCTTGAGTTAGGTGGTCTTAAGCAAGAATCGTTAGATACTGTTGGGCAAAAACATGCATCTGATGTATTTAATAAACAAGAAAGACATTTTCAACAGATTATGGGGCAAGAACGTGAAGATTATGTTGGTAATTTTGATGAATTGTCCAAAAAGATCGCTGAACAAGAGAAGATATTGAATGAAGTTACTGAACGATTCAATAACCATGATCCTAATGATAAAGAAGGTAAAATTGAGTTATATAACGAGATCCATAAGGTTATGAATGAACTTGTGACTATTTCTTACAACTACGGTAGATCTATTGATAACATTGGTACAGATGATGTGATCGGTTCACTATCAGCTTATGATACCTCCCATAATGAAGGTGATGAAAATAAATATATTAAAGAATTATGATTAAATCTATTAAATTTGTAGAGGGTTTTGTATTAGACCTATATAAAGATGCACCTAAGCAGTTTAATTTTACCGATGGTATGAATATTCTATTCAGCGGTAACGGAGCTGGTAAAAGTGTTGCTTTAAAATTCCTAAAATCGTATTGCTCGATTCAAAACGCTGGATGGACTAATGTAGTTGATCCAAAGGTATTAGCTCCTGATTCATTTCCTCACGCTTATCGAGCATTTGCTCCAGATAAAGATAGAGTTGTAGTTGATTGGGATGGTTCATCTGTTTTTTACAATTCTGGTGATATTGCTGACTCAAATGCTTGGTTCTTTCAAAAGGGTGGTCAAAGTGAAGATGGTTTATCATCTGAAAAGGAAAGATTTGATACAATGGTTGAAAAACCATCTTCTGGTCAATATCGTCTTAAAAAAATCAATAAAATGTTAAATATTATTGGTAATCCTCCAGAAATTAAACCAAATCCTCTATATGGTGATGTTTCTGCTCAATTAGAATACCTAGACTCTCTACCTAAAGGGGGTAAATTGACAATTCTTCTTGATGAACCCGAAAGATCCCTTAGTTTACCTAAACAAGCTAAATTATTAGAGGTTTTAATGGGGTTTGCTGATAAACATCAAATAATTATGGCATGTCATTCACCTTTTGCTTTAAATTTACCTAGAGAAAAGGTGAATTTTATTGAAATTGAGCCTAACTATATATCTGAATGTGATAAATTGTTTAATTTTTAATTTAAACAATTTTTAAATTAAAGATCCGTATTTGTTACGTAAAATAACGAATACGGATCTTTATGTGTACAAAAACGTAATATTTCCTCGACAAACTATAACATATACTATATTATACTCTAAAATATGAAAATAAACGAACAATTTTTAGAAAAAACAATTCTATTCAATGCTCTTAAAAATGAGTATTTCTTTGGTACGATTGTAGACCATTTGGATTTGAAATATTTTTCAGATAATGCGGTTGTTGCTGTACTTAGGAAGGTATTGTCGTTTCATACAGAATATAAAAAACACCCGAGTCTATCAGAAATTAAAATGGTATTGACTTCACCTGAAGATCAAACTCATTTTAAAAATATTATCAAAGACTTGAAACAATATGAGCTAGTTAGTGATGTTGACATTTTAATTAAACAAACTGAACAATTTTTGAAAGAAAAATCCATCATTTCGACTATGTTTGAAGTTAGTGATGAGTTTAAAGATTTGGAACATAACGAAATCGCTAAAAGATTCCAAGATGCTTGTAGTTTAACCATTGTTTCAGACATTGGTTTAGTTTATTTTGATGATATCGATAAACATATAGATTGGTTAAAACAGCCGCATGCTAAAATATCAACTGGTTTTGATTTTTATGATAAAAAACTTAAAGGTGGTTTTAATAAACATGGTAGAGCTATTTATATTTGGTTAGGTGGTACTAATTCTTGTAAATCAATGATGATTGGTAACCTCGCTGCTAATTCGATACGTCAAAATCTATGTGTTCCTATCATTTCCCTTGAGATGGATGAGCAATTATATGCTCAGAGATTGTCTTGTAATTTTTCTGAAATTGAATTTGATGAATTGAAGAATGAAGAGGATAAGTTCAGATCAAAGATATGTGAATTAAAGAAACAGAACCCTGATGCTGATCTTATAGTGAAAGAGTTCCCCCCAGGGATATTGACTGTCAATGATCTTGATTCATACCTTGCTCAATTGAAGAAAAAGGGTAAAAATTTTGATATAGTTTATTTAGATTATATCACTTTGATGAAAGCTGTAGGTGTTAATAATTTGTATGAGGCTGGTAAAAGATTAGCTGAGGATATTAGAGCGTTATCATATAAATATGAGGTATCTTTCGTATCAGTGTTACAAGCGAATCGTAGCGGTGTTTCTGGACAAGAGCCTAAGTTAGATAATACTTCGGAATCTATGGGTATAGCACATACGGCAGACTTTATGTCAAGTATCTGGAGAGAGGAAGAGGATTTTGAGACAAATACTCTAAGAACGGGTATTATTAAAAATCGTATTGGGGAAAATTTCGGTACCCAAATGCTTGAGTTAGATAATCACTTACGTATTCGTGAGATTGATGCTATCTTTGAGGAAGATTCATCTGATATGAATGATTCCATTAAAGAACAAATTAAAAGTTTTTCCATTTTAGATAATATATTTGAAGGTGATGAGTAATAAAAGAATATTTTTTGTCGTTAACCAAAAGTTAACCTACGTATCAACTCAATTATTATTAGAGTGGTCGGGTATTACACCAACCAATATATTATATTGTTCATATTATAATGTTGAAAACAAATTAGATGAATTTTTAATGGAATACGTTGATTTTGGTGAATTGGTATTTTTAATAGGGTTTTCTAAAACTACTTCAGATGAGTTAGTCGGTATATATGATAAATATAATTTTAAAATATTAGAATCAGATGTTGATACTGATGATAATATATATTTTAATGTTTTAAAGAAGGTTGCACCTAGACTAGAAAATTTATCTAAAAAACGATTTTATTATATTAAGTGTATTAAAGGTTTATTGAATAATGAATTCGATAATCGAGATGCGTATATCATGAGTATCATTTTTTATAAAATTAGTGCTGATCTTTTTTATAATCATTACTTTGATGGTTTTAATACCTCCAGTAAGTTTAATAAATTCGTTATTAAACATTTACAGTTGTTTAATAAACAGGATCATACTGTATATGAATATGATGGGTATTACTTTGTTTTATCAACGATCAAATATTTTGGTGATTATATGTATAAATATGGTGAAAAATATGATAATTTAAGTGTAATAGATTTAGCTAACGGTAGGGTTTATCTCAAGAATTTGAAAAAAAATGGAAAAGATATAAATAATTTGTGTAAATCCTATTGTTCAAATGTTAGGGGTTTTTCTGATTTTTGTTCAGGGGATATAACTCAGGATTTTCTAAAATTAACTAAAAAAATGAAAAGTATTGATGGGTAATATAAAATATATTGAAGACTCTCCGATTTGTCAGCTAGAGCGTGACGAATTTTATGGCCTAGTTTTAAATTTTTGTACATACGTCTGTATGGTTAAAAATAAAAAGATGAATTTCCCTTCGATTTTTGTTGAAATTATTAAAAATCCAGATATGTTGGATTTATATTGTAAATTTTGTGGATTTTCATGTGAGCGTCAAGCTATGATGGCATTTATGGAAATCGATGATAGTATTATTAGAAGTAAATTTTTAAAAAAATATATAAACCAAAGAAATGCATAATTGTGAAGAAGTAATAAGTGATTTTCATAAAAAGATATATAATACATACTTGAGAGTGTGTGCTGAGAGTAGAAATAGACCTTACCGTAATCGAAAAGACTTTAAAAAATTTGAACACACTAAAGATATTCTAAAAATAGGGGAGCTTTTTAAAAAATATCCACATATTGATATTGACAAATATTTCGAAGCTCCGTATAAAATCTGGGAAACTAAAGAAACATACACTATCGACTTTTATTCTAAACGTAAAGGATTGACTTGTTATATAAATTATAAGAAAAAACTTATAGCACTACACCCAGATGATACCTACAATTTAAATAAATTGATATCAGGCTTTTATTTTATAAAAGACTTTTGCTTAAAAAATAAATTATCATTAGAAGACTATATCGACCATAAAGATGGTATATATTCTTTTTTAACACACTTGAAAGAAGATCGAGTTAGTATATATAATTTATTTAGTTTTAATAAATTTAAATCAAAATTTAGAGATGACGTTGACACTGAATTGAAACAAACATTATTTTCTGACCTGTATATGGACTACGATATGATGCATAGACGATTCATTACTTCAAAAAAATGTCATCTTTTATCAAAAAAATGCTTGAAAAAGCTAAAACAATCTGTTAATATAAAAATCTAGCAGTAAAGCGGTTCAAAAGTAACCATTAAATGCAATAATAAAATAATAATAATAACTAAATATAAGGAAAAAATAATATGTCAAACGAAAAATTAAATGTACAAAATATGTTTCAGAAGATTTCAAACTCTTTTGAAAAAGCAAGTAAACGTGGTGGCGGCGGTGCCTACAAAGACATCATGCGATTTGAAAAGGGTAAGGACTATGTTGTTCGACTACTACCATATCGTGATGATCTAGACTCTACAATCTACCATCTCCAATATCGAGGGTGGAAATCAAAATCTACAGCTAAATATGTAGAATTTGTTGATCCACCTAGTGATGAAGTTAATCCTATTCAAATCTATAGTTCTAAACTTACTGATAAGCTTCGTCCACTTCGTCTAGATAAAGACGATCCACGTATGAAGCGAGCTCGTGAATTGTGGGGTAAAGACGCATGGTTACTCAACTGTTATATCGTTTCTGATCCAACTAACCCTGATAATGAAGGACAAGTTAAAATTCTTCGTCTAGGTAAGAAATTGTATGATATCGTACATGAGCACGTTGAGGGTGAGCGAAAAGATGAGTACGGGTACAAGTGTTTTGATCCATCAGCTAGTGGTTGTAGCTTCAAGATTCGTGTAGTAGATAACGGAGCTGGTTATGCTAATTATGATAAATCTTATTTTATGCAGCCGTCTGAAATTGAGGGGTTGTCTGACAATGACTCTAAGATTGATGAAGTATTTAGCTCATGTTTTGAACTAAAAACATTATTCCCTGTTAAAAGTCAAGAAGAGCTTGAAGATGCTATCGAAGTTCACTTCGAAGGTTCTGAAGAGGAGCCTGCGCCATCATCATTTGGTGATATTGATGATATTTTAGATGATAAAGATGGTGGTTCCGAAGATGACGTTAAAGGTGACGTTAAGGATGATGGTGGTGATGATGAGGTTGAAGATAAACCAGTATCTAAGCCTAAATCTGCTCCTGTTAATAAAACTGAAGATGATGAAATGGATGCTCTTCTAGCTGACCTGTAATTATGGATAATATCGAGCGACAGTTTATTCAAGGTATTGCCAAGCAATCAATCAACATGTCTAAAAGCATGGCTGGTGAAAATGCTTCAAAATACACTGGCTTACAAAATAAGAGAACTGAGCAGATACTTCGTAATATAACTAATAATTCTGATACTAGTGCTATGGGTCCAACCCCCATAGCACCTAACGGTGATTATCAGGATGTTTCGTTAGAGCCTCTTGAAATAACGCAAGATATGATCGAAGAGATTCGTGAATTAGATGGTAATGTGTTGTTACCTGAAAACGTTGGTAGAGGTGATGTTATGGGTAACCCTTCAGTTGTTCAAAAAGAGCATTTTAAAACAAATATTGTTGATGATAGCCAGTTGGAGCTTGATTTTAGTAAAATTTCGGCTGATCAGGTATACGAACAATATGATGTTGTTATTAATAAGATCAATAAGCTTGACAATGAATTAAAAAACATCAAAGCTTTAATTGAATCTAAATATAATGACTAAAAATAACTATATTAAATTAACTAAACCTTTTATTGATAATTTTTTATCACCATTGTCAAATGTTGTAGATAAAGCTCCTTTTTTAATAAAAGATTCTAAAATAACTACGTGTTGTAAGACACCCAGTGGTGAAGTATCTGTTAATTTTACGATGGATATTGATACCGACGTTGATGATATTACTATCAACGTCCCAGATATGGTTAAATTTAAAAATCTCTTAGACAGAAGTACTGTGTTAGATGATAGTGATAAATTATTGATTCATAAAAATAAGGTATCATATAAATCAACTAAGTGGCGGTTTAATTATCATTTACTTGATAGTAGTTTGATGAAAAACATGCATTTAAAATCTAATGTTATCGAAAACTTTGATTCTTCGCTTACATTTATTTTAAAACCAGATGTGTTAGCAGATATAGTTAAGTTAAAGACTTTCCATAAAAATAAAGTTGAAAAAGTATATATAAAGATTATTGACGGTTCAATTTATGCATGTTTAACTGATGAAACTATTATAAATACTGATGAACTTTCCGTATTGGTTACAGGTAAATATGATCTACAGGATGAAGATAAATTATCTAATATGGTAATTAAATATGACTTGATTAAAATTTTATCTCAACATAGAGGTGTTCCATTTAAGATAAAATGTTCTGAACAAGCGTTTTTAATTCAAACTATTTGGAATGGTGTAACTATAACCTATATTACAGCTAAACTTAGAAAATGAATAAGAATAATATTAAAACTTTAGGATATTTTGTAAAAAGACTCAAGGATTCTGGGTATGAAACTTGGAAAATTTTAGACACATATACTGAAGCTGACCCTAGAAAATATACGATATGTATTGACCCATTTTGTGCAGCTGTTTTTTGTACATGTTATGAAAATCTTGAAGAAGTTGGTGATGTCTGGTTTGAATTCCATGATGGTGGTAGATTTGTTCCATTTAGGTTTCGTATTAAAACTGATTCATTCGAAGTTATAGTCAAATATTTAAATAATTGGGGTATCGTTAAAAAATATGAGCCAAAAGGTGATAAATAATTAAAATGAGTGAACAAGATAAAAACGATGGTAGTGAAAAAAGTATAGAAGATATTCTCAAACAACTATCAAATTTTGATTACGTTGAAGATAAAGTGGCTACAGATCCTATGCATGTTTCAACTATATCTACAACTATTGAGCAATATTTAACACCATTCATAACTTTTGGGTACGACTTGAATGGGGACGCAGTAGTTATTTCTAATGTTAAATCTCAGAGAGATATGGATAGCATAATGACTGCTATCACTAGGTATCTAACTCACCCAGTAGATACTGATATTGATACTGACGATTTATAAAATAAATATATTTTATATTTGACATTCATATATACATTGTGTAATATATATGTATGTCAAATATATTAATTTTAGGTAAGGGGTATATATCATCAAAGATTCAAAAATATTGGAGTGATGATAATTATAATTTAATATTTTGTTCTCAATCTGAGGATAAATATTTAACAAAATTAGGTGAACTGATCGAGAAACATGACCCAAAATTTGTGGTAAATTGTTATGGGTTTACGGGTAAACCTAATGTAGATTCCTGTGAAAAACATGTTGATGAGTGTTATACGCGTAATGTAGTAGACGCTGGGTCTATTATGGAAATTTGTGAGTTGTATGATACTAATTTTATAACTATTTCAACTGGGTGTGTATATAATGATGAACTAGGTAGAGTATTTACTGAGGATGATTCCCATAATTTTGGGATAGATAATCCGACCTCATCAGTTTATAGTGATTCCAAATCATGGTTTGAAAAACATTTTAGAGAATTTGTTCATAGATCTGATATTGAAAATAAAAATTACAATCTAAGGATTAGAATGCCTTTCGATGGTGAAATGGATGATAAAAATTATATTAACAAAATTATCAAATATGATAAATTAGTTAATTATCCTAACTCAATTACATATGTACCTGATTTAGTTAAATTTATTGAAATTATCATATCAGGTGACGTTGATTCAGGTGTATATAATGTTGTTAACTCTGATGGTATTAAAGCTGAGACTGTTATTGATATTTATAATAGAATTATAGGTGATAAAATCGGTAAAAAGAGTATAGATAGGTGGTATAGTACTGATGATTTATTATCAGAAGGTTTAATGAAATGTAGACGCAGTAATTGTATCTTATCTACTGATAAGATTGAAAAATATCACCCAAATTTACTTTCATCATACAATGCCGTTGAGGTAGCTTTACGTGAACACCTAACTAACTTAAATGTATAATATGAGGGGTGTAATATTAGCTGGTGGACTTGGTTCTAGAATGTCACCATTTACTAAAACTATCACAAACAAACATTTAGCACCTGTTTATACCAAAGATTGTGCTAAACCTATGATAGATTATCCTGTTGATACTTTAAAAAAACTAGGTATCACTGAAATACTTGTAATAACGTCGAAAGATCATTGTGGTGATATTGTTGAACATTTGGGTGATGGTTATGGTAGTGGTTTAAATTTCACTTACAAGATCCAGGAAATGTGTGATCCTAGTAGACCAATTGGGATCGCATCGGCTCTTAAGTTAGCTGAGGATTTTACAGGTGACCAAAATTTTATAGTAATTCTTGGTGATAATTATTTCGAATGGTCAAGTATTTTAAAAGATTGTGTTTCATATTTTGAATTAAGTAATTGTTTTAAATGTAGTCTATTCTTAAAGAAGACTGATAATTGGTCAAGATTCGGTGTAGCTGAATTGTGTCAACCAGATGAACGAGAGTTTATACCTATCAAAAGAATAGTCGAAAAACCTAAAGAGTATGTTTCTGATCTTGCTGTAACTGGTATGTACTTGTATACCTCAGATGTTTATCAATATTTAAATAGATTGACCCCTTCGCAGCGAGGTGAATTGGAAATATCAGATATCAACTCAATGTATGCTGAAAAACAGCAAAGTTGGTATACAATTATACCTTCACATTGGTCTGATATGGGTACACCTGAATCGATGTTGGAGGTTCAACAGTTTTTAAATGAATAATAAGTATATATTAATGACAGGTGGTTTGGGTTTTATTGGCTCAAACTTTATTAATTATCTAATTGATAATTATGATGAATTTAAATTGATTAATTTCGATTTCGAGGGTATTGGTTCTAATTTAAATAACCTCAAACGACCTAAGAGTAGTAAACAAGATATAAATCATATTAAGTGGGATATATCTTATGATATTATCAAGAATATAGGTTTAATTGATCTACCTTTTGATTTCTTGTTTCACTTTGCAGCTGAAAGTCATGTTGATAGGTCTATAGATACCCCAGAATCGTTTGTGCGGTCAAATGTGATGGGAACTACGCAGATGCTTGAATTAGCTCGTAAAATAGGCGTTAAAAGGTTTATTAACATATCTACGGATGAGGTTTTTGGGTCCGTTAAGCGAGCTGTTAATGAAAAATATCCATATAACCCATCATCAGTGTATTCAGCATCAAAAGCTAGTGCTGAGATGATGTGTAATGCGTATAGTGTAACATATGATATGGATATTGTTACAACACGATGTGGTAACAATTATGGACCAAATCAATACACTGAGAAACTTATTCCAAAAGTTATAACAAATGCCTTAAATGATAAAAGTATACCAATCTACGATGATGGTAAACAAATCCGAGAGTGGTGTTTTGTTGAAGATCACGTTAAAGATGTTATTTATGTCGCTGAAAAAGGTAAATCAGGTGAAATATATAATGTTGGAAATGGTTATCCTATAACTAATATTAAGTTAGTTAAACATATCCTGAATACTTTAAATAAAACTGAAGAATTGATTGAGTTTCAACCGAACGCTCGTTTAGGTCATGATTTTAAATATTCATTAAATATTGGTAAGTTGCAAAAACTCAAAGAATCAAACTCAGATAAATTTTTGGTCGATATTGACCATGATTACTTCAATACTAAATTAAATCAAACTATAGATTATTATTGTGAAAAATTTAATAATTGATGGTGGGAATCTTCTCCATCGTTCCTATCATATAGCTAAAAAAAAGAATTATAACAACGAGTGGGATGAGGATCATTCACATGTTGTTGTATTTTTGAATAATATCAAGATGTTTAAAGAGATGTTTGACTGTGAGAACGTCTTTTTAACTTGGGATATACGTGACAGTAGTTTTAAAAACTTCAGACACGATGCTGTTGGTTATAAGGAGCAGAGGGATAGAGAAGTTGATGATGATGTTCATAAATTTGATGAAATCTTGTGGGATATTTCAAAATCTTTAGGTGTGGTAAATATTCGAGCAAATAAATTAGAAGGTGATGATATAGTATATTTCTTATGTAACAAATATAGTGACGATGAAAATTATGTTATATCTAATGATAATGACTTTCTTCAGTTATTTAATATGTTTGATGGTGTTAAGATATATAACCCGATTAAAAGAGACTTAATTACATCTGATACATCATTTAAATATAATGGTGGTGTATCTAATGATAAATATCTTTTATATAAAGCTATAATGGGTGATAAATCTGATAACATAAATGGTCTACATAAATATGGTCCAGTTAAGAGTAAACGATTTGTTGAAAATTTTGAAGATAATTTTCAAATCCTTGAGGAATCTGAACAAAAAATTATAAAACGTAATTTAAAAGTTATGAATTTACGATATGCTTCAAAAATATATGTCGATGAGACTAATTTCTTTGAATCTCAGGATATTCGTTATACACCATCTATAAATAATTTTTTTGAAAAGTTACATATTATTGGTATGGGGCGTCATTTTGGGTATAAGATGGATTGGGTTGAAATTTTTTGTAAAAATAGTAACGACACATCGTATGGGTTGCAAAAAATGTTAAGTGGTATAAATAATTAAACATTATGTTAAATTTAAATAGAAATTGTAATTTCTGTGGGGCAGCTACCCATGGTAAAGTCCAACCCCCTTATAATAATGGGCATGAAATTGTAACTGAAGTTAAATACCAATGTCCTCGCTGTATGAATATGTTCGCAAAAGAGGTTATTAAGAGAGAACCGAAACCAAAAACAGGGGAATAAATATGGGAAAGGGGTGTAAACCTAGAACGGGCCATAGTGTATCTAAATATACTAAATCTTATGATAACATCAACTGGGGTAAACGTGGTGATAAAGTTAAAGTACCTGTAGATAAACAAAAGCTAAATAAAAAGCTTGAAAAATGACTATATTATGCTACCATGTAGCGTATGAATAGTTTACCAGAAGATTATGTTACTCAATATATATACCAATATGTTGGATATGTTAAAGAACGTAAAAATGGTATTTTAAATGGTGGTTGCCCTATATGTAGAGAGGGTGAATCATGGGGTAAGAAGGCTAGATTTTATTATAATCCAGAATTAGAGGGTAATAAAAGTACAGTATATTGCCACAATTGTGGGTACTCTAAACCATCTGTGAATTTTATCATGGATGTGTCTGGTTTAAGTTATAAAGAGGTTGTATTTGAGTCTAAAGAGTATGATATCGTACCTAGAGATTTTAATTGTGACGAATTTGATAGATTATTCGAAATTAAGAGTGATGCGCCAACTTTACCTTCGAATTGTATAAATTTATTTGATAAGACTCAGCTAGAATATTATAAAGATAATAAAATCGTTAAATTAGCTGTTAAATACATTATTGATCGTAAAATAAATAATGCTCCAAATAAACCTAAAACATTATATGTATCTCTTGATGATTATATACATAAAAATAGGTTAATCATACCTTATTACGAAAATAATAAGGTAATTTGGTACCAAAGTCGTAAATTATTGGATGATGATTCACCAAAATACCTATCAAAAGTTAATTCCGATAGGTCTATGTATAATATCGATCATATCGATGATAATGGTCAATATATATTCATATTTGAAGGTGCGATAGACTCGATGTTTGTAGAAAACGCTACATGTCTATCAGGTATCACTGAAAGTGGTGAATTCGTGCTTACAGATGAACAGGATAGGCAATTATCGATGTACCCTCTACATACTAGAGTGTGGGTTTTAGATTCACCTTATCTTGATGAAGCAGCTAGGAAAAAATCTAGTATGTTGTTTCGTAGGGGTGAAAAAGTTTTCAAATGGCCTAGAGAAATTGGGGAAAATTGTAAAGACTTTAATGATATTATCATTAAGTCTAATAAAATAAAAATTCCTCAAGAGTTTATCTTGAGGAATTTAATGAAAGAGGAATCTAATTATATGAAATTAGATGTTAGTTGTTTGAAGGAAAAATTAAAACTCTCCCTCAAGGTGTGAACTGACATGTTTTTCATCGAACCATCCTTTGAAAAACATACAAAATTCATCATCACTTAAATCGAATTTTTCTTTGATTTCGTCACATTGTCTACGAAAGGTTTCACCAAATTGTTCATTCATGTGACCGTAAACCTTTTCTTCAAGAGCGTCATTTAAATAATCACCATCTTCATCAGGTGAACCACCAATAGGTAGATCTAAATCACCATCCAGTTGATCGGCGTATTCTTCGACATCGTAGAATTCTTCACCCTCTTTAACAAGTTTTGTGCGGATTTCACCTTTTTCACCATCCCATTCAGCGTGGAATTTTTTACCTTTGTACGAATCTATATCGACATCACCTGTGAATGTTGCTGAAGAGTCTAGTTTTTTAACAGCGCTTTTCCAAGCTCTGTAGGTTCTAAATTCTCTAACCTTTTCACCATCTTCTTCATAAGAAGCTTCTTTGATTACAGAACTATTAGTTTTTGGTTTATACATTTCAGCATAAACATTACCGATACTTTTTCTATCTTCGTTTAAATATTGCATATTAATTTATCCTTTTAGGTTTGGAAATTGTTGTAGAAGCTCACGCTCTTTCTTATCATAGCCGATAACATGTGATTCAAGAACCTGAGACATACCAGCAGCTTCTTCAGCTATACGTGTTACACGTTTACCCTGAGAGCGAACAACGCCTCTAAATGCTGAACCCTCACGGTCCACACGGTTTAGGAAGTTATTTAATGAATCTACATCATCAACTGAATTAATTAAATCAGCGAAATCGTTTAAAATCTTGATCCATTTACGAGCCTCTTGGATATTTGCTCGTCCGATCTTGCGAATATCGTTTGGATTAATGTCATAATCTTCGGGGTTGGTGTCATCATCTAATGTATCCGCAAAAGCATCTTGAGCTTCTTGTTGGTCATCTTCTAAAGATTCTAAACCTCTTGGATCTTCTTCAAGATCTTCGTTTAATAACTTAATGAATTGGTTCTTAAAAATATCTTCTTTCATAATTATATTGATAGTTTTAATTATTTATAAATATGCGGTAAATTTATAAATAATTTAAATGACTAAATTAAATATTATTGAAAATCTAATTCAAGAGGATATTGTTAATCACCAAACCTCTAGTGAGGGTGAAGGGTACGGTTGGCATAATAGAACTAATCCTTCTCAGATGTCTTTAATTGATATTTTAAAGGTTGATAGATCTGATCAAGATAAGGCTAAAAAAGTTTTACCGTACGAGGTTCAAACTACTTTTGAAAAGGTTCTAGGTATTGTTGATAATGTTGATGAATTAAAATCTGATTTTATTAGAGCTTATAATAATCCAGTTATCGCTGATGATAGTGATAAAAGACAATCTATTAAAGACATTGTTGGTGATTTTAATAATATCAATAAACAATATATTAAAATTATTAAAAAATTAGAGGAGCTTAGTATTTAGTATGAAAACTGATTCAGAATTAATTTGGGAGAGTTATATCACAGAGGGTAAAAATCGTGATAGGGTTATTTTGCAAAAAATGGAGCGACATCTACCTATTAAACTTGCCGATATAAAACAGTATATGAAGGGTAAACCTCATTTACAGATATCTGGTACTGATAACGGATATAAATTCACAAATACAGAAACTAAAGAATTTTGTTTCAGTGACAGAACTCATAAAAAGGATGCTGACCTTGATAGAGGTACTGTGAAAAACGTATATCAGGTATTTACTGGTCAGAAAGTTACAAGATAAGTCTTGACATTTTGTAAAATATTATATAATGTACTTAAATGATAGTAAGTGTATTATTAACTTTAGTTGTATCAACTAGTTTCTCCATTATTGGGTATTTCACTGGTGGTGATATCTATAGATGGTTTTTTATCTCGTTTATTTGTCAATTTGTATTATTCTTTATAATTAATACTTTAACCAAGACGGTTGTACAGCTGCGTTTAAATGCGTTGGAAGTTCAACGTTTAAATGTATTAGATGAAAATAGAATTCGAATTGATTGCTCGGTTTGTGGAGACCCTAATGATGTGGTTATAAAAGTTGCTGAAGATAATGATTTTAGATGTGAAAAATGCAAATCTCTTAATACTGTAAAGGTATCGATTTCTAATTTTCAGAAAACTGAAATATTTGATGGAGTGATTACAGAAGATGTAGTCAATCAACTTAAAAATGTAAAAAATGGATAAGAAACCCTCTAATATAATGCCAGAGGATATTAAGTGTCTCCTACAAAATGATATATCATTATCAAATACCTTAAAATGGAAGAGTATGGGTAAATCTTTTTACAATATTTATTCAGAAACTAAACAATTAGCTGGATATAAGGATTTAATTGAAGGACACCCTGAAAATATAGTACAATTTATTTTAAAATTATATTATGATGGTAAAACAATGGACCCTATCACTAAGAACATGTATGAGTGTATATGTAAGTTAGTTAAAACTATTGAAATGAACACGGATCGGGTAGACAAACAAGAATATATTGCAAAAATGGATGCAATGATTGACTTCATTAAAGAACATGGAACTGAGTGATGATGAAATTGTAAAATGGGCTTGTTTATTCGAGTGTTTATATAATGTTAATAAACTGTGTGATAAAAAGAACCTAAATCTTGAATATATTCTCAAGAAAAAGATAAAACCAAATATCATTCATGAATATGTGAATGATAGATACCCAATAATGTGTAATCAGTTAGAAACAGGTGAATATGCTGGGGAATTTATTAATAAATTTTTATTTAATGATAAAGATTAATAATCACCATATACATCATCGTTAGATTTAATGTTCTTATTATAGTCGAATATTATTTCACCTAGTTCATCAGCAGACTTATCATAAGTCTTTGTTATAGAACTTAATTCTGAACTACCTGTTTCAGCTATAACATGTTCACCATTATACATAACAGGTACACCCTCATGGGTAACTATCCCACTAACATATTGCCTTTCATCATCATTAATTTGATTAATCACTTGTTCTGGGTCCACGTTATTTTCATAACTATAATCATATCGTTTAGCCCATATCATCCAAGTGTAGTGTCCCATTAAAGGTATAGTTTGTTGAATATTCTGATCATCCCTGTGTGTAATCTCAAATATTTCTGCACCTCTACCATTCGGTCGATTTGTTGAACCATATTCTGTTAATTTAATTAAATCTCCAGATTTAGGTTCACTTCCTTCTCCAAACACTGATTCGTATGATGAAATCGGTATAAAAGCTGTTATATCGCCTTGAGATTCGATCCCGTATTGATTTAAGATGATACTATCATCATTAAAAATGATATACATAATTAATTTTACTGGATCATCGAATGTTTTGGTTGTGTGTTCACCGTACATCATATCATGGGATGATAGTTCATAATTATTAACAATATAATCTACTTCGATACCATATTGTTCAGTTTGCTCAATAAAATATTGAGCAAATATTTCTCTTTCTTGTTCAGTTCTATCAGTATCTAAATATCTTAGATCCTCTGTAAAACTACAAGACTGGTCGTAAATTGGTTGGAAAAAATTGCAAGACATTTGAATTATTTATTATTTAGCTTCTCTTGTGCTCGTTTAACTTTTTGTTCGAGAGTTTCTTCAAAAATTATAGTTACACCTTTTGTATATTGATTACCATCTACTACCTTTTTACCTCTTGGGTTAGCGATTCTATATTTTTTAGCTAATCTAATCGCTTCTGGTGTTCCTTGTTTAACTCGTATAACACCGTTGATAGGTTTTACTGTATTCTTATTGGGATCTGTCTTATGACATTTAGCCATAATACCTTGACCACCTTTTTTTATCTTACCTTGACCAGTTAAACCAGCTTTATTACTCATATGTCGAGGTGTTGATAATTTACCTTTAAAAATGTTCTTAAAACTAGTTTTTTCTGAAGTTAAACGTGTCTTTAGGATAGAGTTTAGTTGGTCAAACTCATTATGTGATAGTTTGTTATCATCACCTATTATGGATTTTACTTTTTTATACAAATCTAAATAGTAATAACGTTCTAATAGTTTAAAAACAACATTTCCAGGTAATCTAGTTTTTATACCGTATTTTTTAATTTCTGAAGGTGTCATATCTTTAGAAAATGCTTGATGACGCATATCTCTAATTTGATCATATACTTCAGATAAATCAGATATGTTATTGTTTATTTGTCTTAGTTCGTTATTTAACTTTGATTTTAGACCAGAAAGTTCTTCAGTTGGTATATCTTTTAAAATCTCATAATCGATCATATTTCGTCTCAATTCCTCGCTAAAATCAGAGAATTGGTCTACATAATCTTTAAAGTCATCAATATACTCATCGAGATTGATTGATTTTGACGAAGATCGTTTAATCCAGTTGTCACTATTCACACCATACATAGCTTCAGTGTTTTCTGGGTTATATTTTTCTTTGGTTATATAATATTGAAATGGGTGGGGTACACCTTTTATATATGTTTCATCAATTTCATCCCATATTGGTTTGAGTAGTATTTTCAGTTGATCTTCTGTATATAAACCAGAATTAACCTGAACGAAAATATCAATATCAGAATCTGTAGTATATTGTTTAGTTAAAATACTACCCTTAATGAAGAAATCTACGACTGATATCTTTTTATTGATTAAATTCACATCATCTAATATTTTTTGACGAATTCTATCCTTTAATCTAGGTTTATCGCTTTTATATTCATCAAAAACGAATTTAGAGTAGTTCTCAAGAGATTGGTCAATTACTGATTCAAATATATTCATTTTATTTACTAGATTTTATTGTTGATTTATCTAAAATGATTAAATCGCTTGGGGTTAGGATCGCTTTATATCCTAATTCTATTAAATCATTATTATTAAACCCTAAATATATTTTTGCATTACCGCCATCTATATATTTAGCGTTGTCTCCGTGTTTTTTAATTAAATTCATTAACCAATCATCGTTTGTAAATTTAGATAAATCGTATTTTTTTGATGTATCCCATATATCATCTTTATCTAAGTTTACTTTAACTTGATGTATGTAATATGTATTATATTTATTACCTAGTTTATCTGTTTGAGCATACATTATTGCCCTATCTTTATATTTTGTAAGATATATACCACCACCATCTATACCGCCACCTAATTCGAATTCATTGTATTTTTTAGGTGACCCATGATACCAGATTGTGTTGTTAATGTTATTATAACTCTCCCAAATTAATTCTTCTTCGGTTTTCATTTTAAATATTTATAATTTTCTGAAAAATAGACAATAAAAAAACCTCTCCGAAGAGAGGTTTTAGTTAAGTTAGTATTTAATATAAATTAAGAACCTTTAGTGGTTTTATATTTAAGTTCGGTTGGTTTTTCACGTTTTACGAACTTATATTGTTTTTCTTCACCATCTTTGGATTGTGAATCAGAATCTAGATCACCAGTTTTTGTGGATGCTTTACCTGATTTTGTTTTAGAACGAACACTCTCAGCATCTGGTGCAGACTGTGTTTCAACAGCTTCTTCTTCGAGTTCTTCGATGTCAGATACATCTTCGTCATCAAAAGCATCGAATTCTTCTTCACCTTCTTCTTCACCATCTTCTTCACCTTCAACTTGAGATAAGATGTCTCGAAGGACTTCAACTTGATCGCTTGTGAGCGTGATAGTTACTTCTTCACCACTCTCTTCGGTATCTTCGATCTCATCGATATCACTCTCATAATCATCGATAATATCTTCTCCTTGGTCACCGAAAAGGTTGTCATCTTCAACAGCTTCTTTATAAAGGCGTTCGAATTTTTGCATAAATGATGTTTTTTGATTTTTCATAAATAAATTTATTTGGTTTTAATTATTTATATTTGGAATCAATTTTTTTTTTTATAAATAATATAAATGGCTAAAATAAATTATAATAAGATAATTAAAAAGGTAAATGATACTTATATTGGTGATAAAGTCGTACCTTATATGGGTAATAATAGCTTACCTGATCCGAAGTCAACTTTTAAATATGATGTAGATAGAATTAAGATTATTAAAAAGTGTCATAGGGATATATTATTTTTTGCTGAAAATTTCTTTTATATTATATCAGCTGGTAAAAAACAAAAAATAGACTTAAGAGAATATCAAAAAACTGGTCTAGAACTTTTCCAAGATCATAATAAAACTATATTCAATACATCTAGACAGATGGGCAAATCAACCTTGATGACAATATATGTTGTATGGATGGTGACTTTCTTTGAATATAGGAAAATATTAGTTGTGGCGAATAAAGCTGATACTGCAAAAGAAATATTAAGTCGTATTAAACTGGCTTATGAAGAATTACCTAATTGGTTAAAACCTAGTGTTGTATCTTGGAATAAACAATCTGTTGAATTTAAAAATGGGTCTGATATTAAAATTTCAGCCACATCAGCTGATGCTGCACGTGGTATGTCATTGAACTGTTTAATTATTGATGAGGTTGCTCACATTGATGACCATGTTCTAGAAGAATTTTGGTCAGCTGTTTATCCATCTATATCAAATGATCCAAACGCTAGAATATTGATGGCTTCTACACCCAATGGTGTTGGTAATCTATTTCATGAGTTATGGGAAAATTCTCAAAATGATGGAAGTGTATGGGGGTCGCTAGAAGTTCTATGGAATAGTATACCAGGTCGTGGTAAAGAATGGGCTGATGAAAAACGTAGAGATTTAGGTAATGAAAAGTTTGAGCAAGAGTATGAGTGTAAGTTTCTTGAATCAGGTGGTTCGAATATACCAGAAGATTTATATAACGAATTAGCTGCTGAGTGTAGAAGATCGCGGTTGGAGTTATCACAATTTGATGGTTATAGTATTTATACTGAACCTGATTTAGAAAATAAAATTTATGTTGCTGGTGTTGATATAGGTGAAGGTTGTGGAGCATGTAATTCAACTATTCAGATATTAGATGTAACTGATATGACAAAAATTGAACAAGTTGCCGTTTATGCTAATAATGAAACTGGTCCAAATGAATTCGCTCGACAATTAAATGAAATTATGAAACATTGGGGTAAACCGCCTCTAGCTATTGAACGTAATAATACAGGTGGTGGTACTGTTATCACATTAATGGATAAAGAATATAATTACCCATGTCTTATTAATTTTGCATTTAAACAAGGTCGCATAGAATATGGTCATTTAAAAGGTGTAACTAGTTCTACAAATACGAAGTATTATGGTGTGATGAATATGTTTTATTTTTTAAAGACTCATCGAAGAATTAAATTAAGAGAATTAGATACTCTAAAGGAACTTAATACATTTGTTCGACATAAAAATGAAAGATGGGCTAAAAAGAGTTCATCATATAAAGATGATAGGGTTGATGCTTTAATATGGGCTTTAATATGTATACATGAGGCGGTTGTTACTCAATTCTTTACAGTTAATATGTGGGATGATAATAAAAAACCATTTGGTCTAGAACCTTTATATGACGTGTTTGGTAAATCTGATAATAGGTCTTTCGGTACAGAAGATAATAATTGGGGTATAGATAGTGTTATTATGCCAGTTGCTGGTAATATAGATCCAGCTATGCAAGATATGTTAGATGATGGTTGGCTAACTCCTGAATTAGATCAACAGCGAGGTTTTAAGAGTTATGAACCAAGCCCGTATCAGTTTTTATAAATAATTAATATGAAACCACCTAAATTTAAAAATAAAATATCTATTAATAGAATTATAGAACGTAAGTATAGGGATAAATCTGTTGATAATTTTTTTCCAAAAAGACAGAAATTTTCACCAAGTGGTTTGAGTGTTATTGATACATCTAACGATCCTGTATATAATTTATCTGCCCCAACTTCAGTTAATGAGGGTGAATCGTTTAATATTACTTTAAATACTGAGAATGTTGATAATGGTACTGAAGTGCCTTATACTATAACTGGTGTACAAACTGATGATATAGGTGATACATCATTAATTGGTTCATTTACAGTTGGTTCAGATGAATCTAGATTATTCTTAGTAACAGCCGATGATTTAACTGAAGGTGTAGAAACTCTAACTCTTACGTTAGATAATAATCAAGCTAATGTTGATATTACCATAAATGAAGACCAATTATCAGGTTTCCCGTACACTTTCCCAATTCAATTGATTTATGAATAATACTGACACTAAATCTTTAATACAACCAGACCAATATGAAATAAATCAATCTGTTCTTAATAAGAGTAGGGGTGATAAATTCATAATGGTTTTAAATTTACCTCAAGCTCTACGTTGTTTGAAATCTTCTACACGTAGTAATACTAAAGTTGATTTTGATACGCTACAATTTACTATTAAGGGTTCACCTGTGCCAGATATCATAGTACCAGCTATATCTTTGCCGTATGGTGGTCAAGAGATAAAGTTATCATCACATTCTAGGCAACCTTATGAAAGCGTTTTCATTGATTTCACTGTTGATAATTTATATAGAAACTGGTGGGTAATATATCAGTGGCTTGATTTATTAAATGATGAAAAATATTCATATTATAATCAGAACGATTTCGCTGAAGAAGAAGCATGGGAAGCTATGAAAGATTACACTGCTAAATTTACAATATATGGTCTTGATGAATATAATAATAAAGTTATAAAATTTGATTATGAGGGTGCGTTCC
>JAAHTG010000749.1_pt2 | contig 24430 bp, 36 predicted proteins | sample 6116081 | NCBI WGS metagenome assembly JAAHTG01 (sample SAMN13939989, study PRJNA603662) | sponge metagenome | isolation source: marine sponge | host: Mycale hentscheli | place: New Zealand | collected 2005 | reverse complement strand
GATGAGGAAACTATGCAAATACACTATAATAAACATTATTTGGGGTATTTAAAAAAGTTTAACAAGGCAGTTGAAAAATATGATATTAATGAGCCTGTCATCAAGATTATGCAAAATATAGATAGATATCCAATTGAAATTAGAGATAATGGGGGTGGATATGTAAATCATTCTATGTTTTGGAAAATGCTCAAACCAAATCCTAAAAAAAAGACAAATGCTCCTTTTGGAGTTTCTTTGGCTAAAATTATACAGGACTTTGGAACTTATGGGCAATTCAAAGAATATATTTTAGAAGCATCTCAAAAAAGGTTTGGTTCAGGTTGGGTATGGTGGGTAATGAATAGAGATGGGAGTACAAACATACTTGCTACTCCTTATCAAGATAACCCATATATGCCCGAGTATCAATCTTTTCCTTTATTAGGTATAGATGTATGGGAACACGCATATTATCTTAAATACGACTCTGATAGAGAGAGATATGTCAAGAATATATTTAATATAATAAATTGGGAAGAAGTTAACAGAAGAATTGTTTCTGCAAATCAGAGCATATTTGATGTTAGAATAATGAATTAAAAATTTTAATTATGGAAAAGGTATTTGGATTTATTGGAGGTCGTAAAATGTTTTTTGCGATTTTGTTGTTTTTATGTGCAACCTTGTTTTTATTTACGGGTAAAGCAGATTTTACTGATTGGTCACAATTTGTAATGTGGATATTTGGTATATATGCCGTAGGAAACACGGGAGAGCATTTATCTAATCTTGGAAAGAAATAGTATGTAATGTTTGCTAAACACACAAATAAGATATTATTAGTATGTTTAACTTTAGTTTTTATTCTTGTTAGTCAGTTGTTAAGCACTAATGCTAAATTAAATGATTTCAAAAAACAAGTAATAAAGTTTAAAGATGGAGAACAATATTTTATACAAAAGTTAAACGATAATGGGGAACGGATTGCAGAACAAGACCAAATTATTTTATCTCAAAAAGATGCGATAGCTAATAATTTACTTGTTATAGAAGATTTAAAAAAAGTAAAATCTCAAGTAACCATTAAGACAATAACTAAAATAGATAGCATATTTGTTCCCATTATAGATACAGTAGATAGAATAGTTTTTGATGGTCAGGGATTAGCATTTTTAAAGCTACCCACTAAATTTGGAATAGAAGAAGAATGGTATTCTTTATATTCTACAATAAATAACAAAGGGATGTGGATAGATTCTTTATCTTTGTATAACAGACAGACTATTACTTTAGGTTTAAAAAGTAATGGTATTTTCAAATCTCCCACACCTACCGTTACGGTAAAGAATGAAAATCCTTTTGTTGATGTAAATAGTTTAAAGAATGTCGTAATTAAGAATGATACGAGATTTTATGATAAAAAAGGTTTTTGGTATGGAATAGGAGTGGGTACAGGAATTTTAATACCTGCATTATTAATAAATTAAGAATATGGCAAGAAAATATAAATTAGGAGATAAGTGGTCGGAAGATTTTGACTACGATGGAATGGTAGAATATGGAAGAACCATTGATACTAAAACATCAGAAAAAACGATAGAAAAATATGCTGACAGTTTAGAAGATGTTAATTATCATACATTAGCAAAGCCATTATTTGATTTAGAAGTAGCAATGAGTGGAGATAAAGAAAAAATTAAAAGACATTTTCTTGTGAATTTCAGAAGAACATTATCTAAACAACTTGTAGAATTTGGAGATAAACCTTTGACCACAGATGAAATATACTTTTTTGAAAAAGGTGGTATGACAAGTAAAATGTATTATATAGTATTTAATGAAGAAAATGGAGAAAAATATTATGCAGAAGTTCCTGCTACAAGCGAAAAAGAAGCGATTGAAAAATTAAAAAAAGAGGGTGGAGTAGAAAGAATAGTTAGTGTTAGAAAAATGGATAATGATGAGTATGCAAAAGGTGGTAAGGCAGAGGGTTATTCAAAATTTAAAGTTTTATATATTCCTTATAGTGGTAAAACACAGGAAAAAATGTTTGATTTTTATTCAGAAGCATACAAATACTATGATGAATTAGTAGATGATGAAAGAGGTGGAGGAACAACTACAATTATCCTTCAAGGCTACACAGATGAATATAATGAATTTGAGGATATATTTTATTTTGACCCAATGGAAATGGAGGAGCAAGATGATGATTTCGCTAAAGGTGGAGAAGTTGATAGTCAAGATATAGCAGATAAATTTATGGATGTTAAATATGAAGGACACGATTGGTGGGATGGAGATAATTACAAAGATGAAAATGCAGAGGGCAGACATAAAGGTGCAATTCAAATGGTGGAATTAATTCAAGGAAAAGGTACAGACATAGAACTAACAGATAATTTAACAGGTGATGATAGAGATTTGATAAGTGAAATACTTGAATATCCAAATAGATTTGCAGATGGTGGTAAAACTCAAGGAAATGAATAAGAAAGTTAAAAAAGATATATTTATTGGATTATTGCTACTAACAGGGTATTTAATAATTCATAGAGTAGTTTCTAATGATATAATAGAAACAGAAGATAAATAATAAAAAAATGTTAGCAAAAGGACAAGTAATAGATAGTAAATCAAAAGAGGTGTTGCCTCAAGCTACAATAATTGTTACTGATAAAGATGGTAACCTTATAGATGATGGTGCCAAAACAAAGGCAGATAAAGAAGGATATTTCACTATTGATGTATTTCCATCTGATTTCATAACTATTTCCTATATAGGTTACAATAATAAAACAGTATCAATTAAAGATTTTTCATCGGATGTAAATGTAATAAAGCTAAAATACAATAAAGTAGAAGAAGCAGTAAGAGGAGCCTTAACAGACAACGGAAGAGAAGAAGCAGATGGAGGTGTATTTGAAAATAAACCAATTAAATGGTATTATTGGGGAGCATTTATGCTTATTGGCTACTATGTTTACACAAGAATGAAAAAATGAAAAAAAGTCAATTAGTTATTGGTATTTCACTCGGAGTTTTAGTTTCAGCAGGTTTACTTATATTGTTGAAAAGATTACGATTAAGTGGGTTTAAAAGAAATCTTATATCAAATGCTAATAAAGAATGGGCTTTATGGGGAAAGCCTCTTATATCGCAAGGAGAAGTGCAAGAAAAAGGAGAAATAGAGTGTAGTAATATATATAGAGAAAGAGTGGGGGAATATTGGAATAAAGGTGTTAACATAGATAAAGATGGGTGTTCAGATACTCCTTGGTCATCTGCTTTTATTTCTTTTTTAATGCGTAAAAGTGGGGCAGGAAGTGAATTTCCTTATACATCAGCACATAATCAATACATAAGACCCTTTATACAAAATAGAAAAACAAATAATAATTCTAATTTTAAAGCATATAAGTTAGAAGAAAAAAAGCCTGAATTAGGAGATTTAGTATGTTATGCGAGAGAATCAGGTGTAGATTACGATACGACAAGAGCATATAAAGGACATTGTGATATTGTGGTTGATGTAAATAGAAACAAAAGAAATATAGAGGTAATTGGAGGCAATGTAAATGATGGTGTTACAAAAAGAATTTTAAATATTGACCAAAATGGATATTTAAATGACTACAATAATGAATGGTTTACTATAATTAAAAACAGTAAATAAATGGATAATTTTGTAGTATCTTTTTCAAATAATTCCAATGTTAATCAAGAGATAGACATATTTGAATCTTCAAATTTAACAGGTGGTGGTGTAACTGAAACTGTGTATTCTTGGTCAGCAAATTTTAATGATTATGGTACCCCTCCTGTTTATAATAATACTATTGGCGACCAATTTTGGTGGTATGTTACTGTTCTTAATCAACCCGGTAGTATTGCAGTAAAATTTAAAACTACTACGGGTACGGCTGTTATTTTTCAAGTTGATAATATAGCTACTCTTCAAACTTTGACTACTACACAATTTGAATCATTTCTAAATACTAATCCTGTTTTATCAGAAGTAGGAACTTGGAGTGTTACAGATTTAAGTGGTGGAACAGGTGTGTTTACTATTTCTGTACTTGTTGACAATGTTTTTGCATCAGATAATGATATAGCCATAAACAATCCTGCATTTAATTATGGTGCAGGAGCACTAAAATTATTCGGTGGTACAGGACCCCTTTGGGCACCTATAAGTGTATTTCCTTCCGTAGCACAATCCTCACCTGCTTTAATATCTAATCCAAATGTATCAGTAGTAGCATCAAATCCAAATTTTAGTTATAGTGATTTCTTATGGAGTACAATAGGAAGAACTTATGATGTCAAAAACTTTCAATTATATTCTGCATCAAAACAACAATTACTACAACCATTTTTATTTGATAGAACTTTAGCAACAGGTAGAGTTTATCAAAAGGTTCTTACACCAACCATTGACCCATACCAACAACAGAACTATATAGTAACTCCTGATGAAAAAGGTTATATATTAGATGGTTTTACAAAAATTAGATATACACTATTACCTGAACAAACAATTCGTATAGTTTTAGATTATACTTATGTAGATTTATCTACTCCACTTATTGCAGAAACAGTAACCCCTGATATTGACCAATCTTTTATAACTCCTGATTTTGTAGACAATATAGAAACAGGATTTGATAAATTTGGGTGTAAATTTTTAGATGCAAGATTTAATGAATTAAGTCAAAAATTAAAAGAAGTAGCAGGGGAAGATGGACAAATGCACCCTAAATGGCAAATGCAAATTAAGTCCCGTTTAAGGTATATTAAAGACCTTATGGTAAGTTATGAGTGCCTTACAGAAGAAGAAGCAGAAGAAACACCAAGGTTTAATGTTGTAGGACCTGAATTAAGAAGAAAAAATCTTTTTATGCCTTCCCCTGAATTTGTTCAAAGTCAGCTTGATGATGAACAAGGGGCAAGAAAATTATTTAGAAATCACGATTTTCCAATTGAAAAAACATAGTATTCTCTAATTATTTTCAAGATTTTTATACTTTTTTAAATATTTTTAAAAATATTTTATCTGCAATATATATCAGGTAAATTCTCAATTTTATAAAAAAAATTATTTATTTATTGAGATTTATTTTGTAGATTATAAAATTTATTTATCTTTACACCGAAATCAAATAAGTTTAACTAAATTACAAAGCAATGTCTATAAAACACAATTTTAGAGGAAACTATAAAGCAAGAACAAAAGTCGTGGGAAAATCTTTGCGAAACTCACCTACAAAAAAGTTAAAAGAAAATCAATGTTGTTTATGTGGTCAAGAGATGGAATTTATTTCTGTAAACAGAACAACTAAAATATATGGGCATAATGCAGACCCAATATCTAAAGGTCACGGTAGATGTTGTGGCACTTGCAATTATACTAAAGTTATTACTGCAAGATTACAAATGATGGGAAATTAAAAAAAAAATTATGAATTTAAAATTTACAACCAAACTTACAGATATAAAAAATTACACATTTTTTAATTTTGAAGAAATAGATAAAGATTACGATATGTTTGAAGATATTACTATTGTCGTAGAATGGGAGGCTTGGATAAATGTCAGAGATTATGGAATTAAAGATATTACTCCTGTTGTTAAAGAAATAAAAATAGATGGAATGTATAGTACAACTAATAATGTAGAAAAAAATTATGAATTGTCTATTAAAGATGAGATTGACTTTACTTATGTTGAGCCTTACAATAAAGAATGGAAATCTATAAAAATAGATTATGAACCATCTGATTTTGGAAAATTAGAAATTAATGAAATAACATTAGATTTTAAAGATAAAACAATAGATGTGCAATTTAACGAATATGAATACTAAATAATAATAAGATGGACACAAACACACCAACCCTTACTGAAGAGGAAAAAAAATACCTTGAAAGTTATAAAGAAGAAAACCCTTTTCTTAAATCATTATCAGATTTTTATAAAGAAAGAGCAATGTTATCTGAAAAACAAATACTTGCTTTAAGAAAAGAATCTGAAAGTCATAAAAAGAAAATTTCTCATTGTCCTACAACAGGATTAATGTTAAAAGAATTATGTAAATTTTGCGACAAAGATTATAATGAAGATAAAATGGTAATAGTTAATTCTATAAGAGAAAAGGCTATTTGCATATCTGATGAAGATAATAATGTTTATGCTTGGATGCCCTCATCTGCCGTTCATATTGAAATAGATATAAATGTAGATACAGGAGATGAGTTATCTATTATTACATTAAAATCTTGGTTTACAAGAGATGATGATTTTTGGAAACAAAGCAAACCTTTTGAGCCTAATAATAAAGAAGAAGTAAAAGAAGAAAATGTACCCAATCCTCCTGTTGAGGATAATAATCTTGATGAAGGCTTACCTTTTTAAAAAATAATAATGGAAAATCAAAAATCAACACTTGGCGATTTAATTAATCCCGAAACAAGAAATATTTTAGAAAAATATAAAAGATTATATACCATAACAATAGAGATGGGAATAGACAAATCAAAATGTGATGACCTAAAATATTTAGAAAGTATATTACCAACAATAAATCATCATCATAAAGATGAAGCTATAAATTTAGTTGTTAAATTAAAAAAAATTAAAAAATGATAACAAAAGACAACGATAACCTATTATATTTTAGAATAGATATTATGGATAAAATCCTTCAAGCTAAAAATAAAGGAAGAAAAATAATAGAGAGTTGTGAAAATCATCAACAATTAGATTGTGCTAAAAGATATATAAATCAGTATTCTAAAACAACAGAAGATTTAGTTGGTGCATCAGAACTTGAAGTTTTGTTACTTGCCAAAAGATTATATATATGAAATACCCAACTAATTTAACTTTACAATTTGATGATGGCGAAACTGCATATTTTGTTGATACTAATAACAATTATTATTGCATAGGTTATTATTATATGGATAAAAGTGAATTAAGGGATTATGCTAATGTTTCTCCAATAAGTGCCTATAAAGATGAAGATGGAGATATTTGTTTTGATTATGATGATGACAGGTGGGATGTAGATTCTGAAATTATAGAAAAGTATGTAGCTGATATTGTAAAAAAAAAATACGAAATCAAAAATAACGGAAGTGAAGCAGAAGATGGCGAATTATTTAGAGTAGTTGAAGGAGATAATGGTTGGTATGAACATTTAATGGAATTAAAAAATGAATAAAGATAATTTATCAATTTCTCAATCTTTACTCAAAGCCTTAACGAAATATGCTGAAAAAAAAGAGTGTGGATTAAAAGTTGAAGCCCTTTATATCAAAGGTATGAAAGGTATAACTACTGATGCACAAGCATTAGGAAATTGGTTTGAGTATAAATGTACGGGGGCTCTTCCCTCATATCACCCTGAAATTCCTGTTCCAAAAACTCTTAAAAGTGGTAAACTATCGGTTGCATATGAAAGAATGTTAAAACAAGTAGAAAACTATAATTATGCAATTAAGCATTATAATGTTACTGAAATGCAGACAGGAGTAAATATGAATTGGGGCAATATAACAGGAACGGCAGATATAATTGCTAAAGTAAATGGAAAGAAATCAATAATAGATATTAAAACTACTGCATTATTTGATGATAAGTGGAATGACTATGGTTGGAATACAGAACATCTTGCAGGAGAATTTAGACCTAAATTGACTTTACTTATACAATCTCTTCATTATAAATGGCTATATAAAAATATTTATGGAGAAGATTTAGATTTTTATTTTTGGGTATTTTCCACTACAAATCAACACGATTTTAAAATTATAAAAGTAAATATAGAAGAAGATTTATACGAAGAACACGCAAATGACATAAGAATGGGATTAAATTATTTAATGCATAATATGAAGAATGGATTTAATGCTATACCAAATATATCAAGATGTGCCAAATGTTTTTTAAATGAAACCTGTGAATCTAAAGTAAAAGTTCCTGAAGTTAGTGAAGTATGGTTTAGCACAAATATCAAGCATTTAACCAAAAACATCGGAGATTAATATCACACCTATTAAAAATGAAGATTAGTAAACTTGACAAAAAAATACACGAATTAAATACAATAATAGATTTTATTGAAAATAATATATTAGATGATGATTTGCAATATAGATATATAAAGGTTTTAAGGTTCCAAAAAGCACTTGTAAGGGATATAGATAGAAAAGGCAGAAAAGTGCCTGAAATCACCCCTATTGTATGCGAAGTGTCAGGAAGAGAGGTGGGAAGTATTAGAGAAAAAGAGCCTAATTTTAGATTAAAGCAAGATATACCTTTAAAATTACATCAAATGAATTTAGGAGAACACAACTCTTATTCTCATATATTAGGAAATTATTCTATAAAATCTATGAAAAAATTATTAGGAAGAAAGGTTAGATTTGATGATTTTCTCAATGACACTTATAATGTTTCATTTCTGATGCAATGTGTTAAGCATAAAGATTATTATAAAAAATATGTAGATATGAAATCTATAAGTAAAAACATAGATGACATTTTAGGATTGGTTGAAAAGATGTAGTTATTTATGTATATTTGAATTAAAATTTTACTATGAAGTTATTTGTTATTTTGTATTTTGTAATAGGGGTAATTGAATATTTTAATGTTCAAAAAGAATATAGAGAAAAACTAAAAAAAGATTTCCCTTTTCACGAGCCAATATTTATTGAAATGTCTTTATGGATAGTATGTGTATTATTTACTGTTCCTCTTCAAATAGTAAAGTTGTTTTATGTTTTGAAAAAGTTTATTAGAAATACATATAAAAAATTGACATTTGCATTAAGAATGAAAAAATTTGTTAAAAATTTAGATGATGTAAATAAAGAAAAGGATTCTAAAAAGTCAGCCGAACTTTTATTTAAAGCTATGAAAGACATTATAGATTAGAGTGAAATTTTTAAAAGTAAATAAAGAATTAGAAAAAGTTTATCAAAAGATGTCCGAAACCCTACCTCACCGTTGTTCGGGGTGTGGGACATACAATCAGTTAACACATAGTCATCTTATACCTCGTTCACACTCTAAATCTTTAATTACAGATATTAACAATATTCGTTACCATTGTTTCTCTTGTCATAAAAAGTGGGAAAATGGTATAATTGCACACGAAATGACCGACTTTCAACGAAATATGGAATATATTAAGTCCGTAGATGAGCATTATTATCATATTAGAGTGCAAAAATTAGATAAAAATAAAGCATTTTTTTTAGGAGATTATCAGGTTAAATAAATATTTAATTAGATATTTTCTTAAATATCTTTAAAGATATATTGTTTGTATTGTTTTTTTTATATATTTGTAATGAAATCAAATGTATAACCAAAGTAATTAAAAATGAGTATAACTAATTTTTCAGAAATAACTCACGAGTTAAATGATTATGAGTTAAGAACTTTACTACCTATTATCGTTAGTGGATTGAAAACTAAAATAGGAAAAGATAAAGCCGTTACAAACAAGTATATATGTAAAATCCTAAAAGACAAAGGGTATAAAATTACCGATAGTCGTTTAAGAAAAATAATTCATCATATAAGAGCAAATGGTTATGTAGCTTGTTTAATAGCAACAAGTAAAGGTTACTATGTTTCTCTTGATAATAATGAAATCAAAGAATATATAAAATCACTTGAAGAAAGAGCCAATTCAATATTATACATTAAGAGTTCTCTTGAAAAGCAGTATATAATTAAAAACAATATTCAAACTAACTTAAATCTTTAAAAATAGAAATTATGGAAAGAATAACATTGAAGGAAATTAACAAACAAAAAAATGAATCAATAACTTGGTTAAGAAAAGAAGTTAAAAGATTGCAAAAAGAAAACGATAGACTAAAGAATAATAATAATAAATTAAAAAGTTAGAAATTATGGAAGGAATTAAAACATCAGTAAAAAAAGAGTTTGGAACCGTAGGCAACAGAACAAGTAAACAAATTCAAAAAGAAATTGATTACTTATATCAATTAGATAAAACAATATCTAATAGAGTAAGAGCAAGTTATTCAATACCACAAAAATTAAGTAAATCACTAAAAGATATACAAATATGAAAAATTTTAAGTGGACAGATGAGAAAGTAAAAGAGTTTTGCAGAGTTTATACAATTGGTGGTTATACTGATGATTACAAGGATTGTAAAACCATAGATAAGAAAATGAATAAGTTTAAACAATTAAAAAGTATAAAATGTCAAAAGAAATAGCAATAAAATTTGAAAATCAATTAAGTAAACATTATTTACAAACTATAAAAGACCTTTTAGAGGAGCAAGAGATTAACCCACAACAATTTATACATATGGCAGTTAATCAAATAAAAAGAAACTCAAGGCTCTTACAGGTATTCAATAAAAATCCTGCATCTGTTTTTTCTTCAATCTTAACTTGTGCTGAATTTGGATTATCACCAACTGCACAAATGGGGGAGTGTTGGCTTATTCCATATGGTAATGAATGTCAATTTCAAATTGGTTATCAAGGATTAAGTAAATTGATGTATAGAAATCCTGATGTTCAGAATATATCAAGTGAATGTGTTTATGAAAATGATGATTTTGAATATGAGTTAGGATTGAACCCTACATTATCTCATAAGCCAACATCTGTTGATAGAGGTCAATTAATTGCAGTTTATTGTGTAGTGAGATTTAAAAACCAAGACCCTATCTTTAAAGTTATGAATATTGATGATTTAAGAGCCATACAAACACTTTCTAAAGCAGGTAATCGTTCTATATGGTTTACATCTAAAGACCCTGAAAATTGGATGTCAAAGAAAACTTGCTTTAAACAATTATGTAAATTGCTACCAAAAAATTTAAATATGTCAAAAGTAATTGCATATGATAATGTTGTAGAAGGTGGTGGTAGTATGAGATTAGATGAAAATAATCACCCTATTGTTGTAGACCAAACCAAAACAACTGCATCTATATTTGAACAAGCTATGGAAGAAGATAATTCGGAAGAGCCGTTATTACCCGGATTAGACCCCAAAATAAAATCTGCTAAAATTCATCTCGCAGAACTTGTATCAGAAGAAACAACCAAAAAATATACCAAAAAAGAGATGAAAGAAATAAAAGATAAGTTTAATGAAGAACAAGTCAGCTAAACAATTAGTAAGAGCAAATAGAGAAATAGATTTATTTATGGAAAAAATTCAAGATTTAAGCTATAAGTTTATTAAATCTACTGCAATAGAATACAACGACTATTGTAATGATATTAGACAAGAACTTATGAAAGATAAATTAAATTTTGATGAATGGTTTGCAATTTATGTGTCAAATGAAAAAAAAAGTTGAGAAAATAAGCAATTTTGAATGTAGAGATTGGATATTAAATAAACATTATGCAAAACGAATGTGTAGTATATCTTATGCATATGGACTATTTATAGATGGACAATTAAATGGAGTATGTACTTTTGGATTTCCCCCTAATTATAATTATAATAATGGAAAATGTGTTTTTAATTCTTTTGAATGTTTAACACTTGAATTAAATAGGTTAGTAGTAAACGATGGTTTGCCTAAAAATACTCTATCATATTTCGTTTCTCAATCACTAAAAATGTTACCTAAACCATCTTGTATTGTATCTTATGCAGACCAAAATCAAGGTCATAACGGCTATATATATCAAGCAACCAATTGGATATATACAGGAGTAAGTACCCCCAAACATAGGTATATATTTGAAGATGGTAGTTCATTTGATATTAGAAGAGGGATAGACAATAAAGGTAAAATTGTAGATAAACTGTTATTAAAGCCAACACATAGGTATTTATTTTTTAATGGAAATAAAAAAGATATTAAAAAAATGAAAAAAGATTTAAAAATTAAAACTTTAAATTATCCAAAAGGTGTTAATAAAAGATATGATGCAAGTTATAGACCACAAACTCAAGCAAAACTATTTTAGATTATCTTGAATACATTTCTTGTATTTGTGCATCTGTTAAACGATAATAATCTACATCCGAAGATAAGTCTTGATTTAAAGCTACAAAAATAGGAGCATCTTCTCCTTTTAATTGATTATAAATAAAAAACTCTTCAGCCTCTTCAAAAGTAATATTTTCTTTTATTTTAATAAGTGCTATACATTTAGAAACACTATAAACTGCTTTTGGTTTATCACTATGAGTAATTCCAATAACTGCATCATTCCACCCATCTATTAGGGTACAGTTATTTAAATCTAATGCAAATTTTAACTCTTTATTCATATTATTTCTTATCAGGTATAAATGTTGCATTTTTAAATTGCTCTTCAGTTATATGAGCAACTACCTTGGTTGTATCTATATATTTTTTCTTTTTGACTACTTTGTTTAGCATATAGGTGTCAGCCTTTTTTATATCTTCCGATTCCTCAAACATAATATCAAAAATTTCAGGCTTAATATATTTTGGATGTATATACCAATCCTCATAACAAGCAACATCATCAGGGGCAATATTTTTAACTACTAATTTATATCCTTTAGATAATAAATACAATCTTGATAATTCACGATACTTACTTGTCATATCAGTATAATGGTCGTGTTCATATGTGATTACTTTAAAATCACACTTATCCAAAGGTAAATTAGTTAATATTTCAAATGTAGTTGCAGGTGGTTCGCAATCAATTTGTAGATAGTCTATTACACCAATTAAATTAGAGTAATCATATTGTGTAGCATCACATAAAACAACAGGATTTTTTCTATGTTCTCTAAATCTTACTACTTCTTCTTCTATAATTTCTAAAGATAATCCTGTCCAACCTAATTTTTCTAAAAGATATGTATTACTTCCTTTATACGGGTCAGCAGAGCCAATTTCAAGATATTCTCCATTAGTTTTACCATCTAACATTGAGAGAACAAATAAATCTTGATATGTTTGAGAATAATTTTTTTCAATTTTACTATATCCTTTAAATTTATATCTTAATCTTTCGGCATTAGCTTTATCATAAGGTAAAAAAGGGTCACTTGAAACTCCTAAAGATGTAATGTTAGTTTGTATTAAATCTTTATAAAATTTAGATATTGGATGATTTGAAAAACCTAATACATTAAATTTCTTTCTTGCCACATCACCTTCTCCCATATTCCACGAACATAATGCATCTTGAAATTCTAATTGATAATAATGTTCATATCCTATTAAAGGACTTATCTTTTTAGCATTATCTTTAAATTCTAATCCAATTTTAGCAAATGATTGTGCTACTGAAAAATTGTTAATTTGTTCATAATATTGAGATATAAATAGATAGGCTTCAGGTCTATTAGGCATAAATCTTGATGCATTTGTCCATAGTGTTAACTCTACCCATTTTCTTCTTCCTAATAGATTAATACATTTGGCTACAAAGAGTAAAGATTCATATACTAAATCTTCAGGGGTATCTTCTATTTCAGCACATCTTAAAAAGAAAGAAAGAGCAGATGTATATTGACCTTGTTCAAAGTAATCTAAACCTAAATCAAAATTAGATTGATATAAATTTGGATTATTAATGAATTTATTAAGATTATTAATTTCTTTTATATCACCATCTTTTGATTTTGATTTCTTCATACCAACCATTTCTTCAAAATAAGATGAAGGCATTGATAGTAAATATGCAGTAGTATCTTGAAAACCAAAAGTTATTAAAAACTCATTATTCTCATAATGCAAACCACAAGAAAATTCTATTCTTGCATCCATAAATTTAAATTCATCTGATGAATAAACAATCTTCCAATTTTTATCCCATACAATAAATCTATGATAATATTGACAATCTTTTCTATTGTGTTCGTTTCTCCATAAATCTACTTCGTGAGTTAAACATACCCAATAACCTTTATATTTTATAACTTGAGAACCTCCTCTTAAATCTCTTTCTGTTTTTAATTCTTGTTCTACTAATTTTACAACTTTAGAATTTTTATTTTTTGTGCTTACTTTTACTATTTCAGTAGGGTTAGTCCATTTTACATAATGATTAGGCTTATCTAATATAGGCATCCAATTTTTCTCACAATATGTATCTATTGGTGCTTCTATTCTTGTTCTTTTAACTTCTTTATCAACTTTTATTTCAGATATTTCCATTCTACCAACTCCATTTGTTGTTGTATCTCTTCTTACACCTGTCATAATTAGTTTGTCATTCCAATTAACTAATCTTGCATCTTCTAATCCTATAAATTCCCACAAAGGCTTTACATCTAATTTTTTAGTATTAACTGCTTGATATTTTTTTAATTTACCACTTTTAATATCTAATTCACATTTATAATTTACTGTTGTTAATGTGACATCATCTTCAGGATTTAAATAAACTAAAGGACCATATGGACTTTGAAATTTTTGATTATATTCGGAATGATAAAGTGCATACCCCACCCATCTCATATTTACAAGGTATTTATTTTTTACTTTGAGAATACTTGGGTTCATTAAACCTAAACCGTTAGTAAATTCAGAAGGGATAATTAATGGAGTAATTCTTCCCCCTCTTTTTATTGCAGATTTGCAGACATTTTTATTCATAGGGTGTGTTTTATAGATTAATGAACAAATTTATCAATAAAATCGGAATAAATATATATTTATAAAGATATTTTATTATTCTTCACCTTCCGTTACCCACACAGGAGCATAGTAGGTACTTCCATTAGATGCAGTAATTGATACCCAACCCGCGGCTTGATAATCAGTATTATCAGGCACTTGGTCAATATTAAATCCATATCTACCAGATGTATTATTTGCCGAACTGAAAATGTGACTTCCTGTTCCTGCCGTTCCTTGAGAACCTGTGGCACCCGTAGTACCTTGACTACCTGTACTACCTGTTGTTCCCGTAGAACCTTGACTACCTGTATTTCCTGTTGTACCCGTAGTTCCTTGACTACCTGTGCTACCTGTTGTTCCCGTAGTTCCTTGACTACCTGTACTACCTGTTGCACCTTGCGAACCTGTACCACCCGTAGTTCCTGTACTTCCTTGTGCTCCTATTTCACCTACTTCACCTTGAACACCTTGAACACCTTGAACACCTTGAACACCTTTAGGTCCTTGAGTACCTTGAGTACCTTGAGCCCCTGTTGAACCTGTGGCTCCTTGTGACCCTGTACCACCCGTTGAACCTGTTGAACCTTGACTTCCCGTTGCTCCTTGAGAACCTGTTGTTCCCGTAGTTCCTTGAGAGCCCGTAGAACCCGTAGTTCCTTGAGAACCTGTACTACCCGTAGTCCCCGTACTTCCTTGAGCACCTGTCGTTCCTTGTGAACCTGTACCACCTGTTGTTCCTGTCGTACCTTGTGGTCCCGTTTCACCAAGGAAACCTTGAATACCTTGAGCACCTTTAGTACCTTGAGTACCTTGAGAACCTGTGGCACCTTGCGAACCTGTACTACCTGTTGTTCCTGTTGAACCTTGACTTCCCGTGGCTCCTTGACTACCCGTTGAACCCGTATTTCCTGTACTTCCTTGACTTCCCGTAGCACCTTGTGAACCTGTGGAACCTGTGGTACCTGTACTACCTTGTGAACCTGTTGCTCCTTGCGAACCTGTACCACCTGTACTTCCCGTAGTACCTTGACTTCCCGTAGCACCTTGTGACCCCGTTGAACCTGTGGTACCTGTACTACCTTGTGAACCTGTTGTTCCTTGACTACCCGTTGAACCTGTGGTACCTGTACTTCCTTGAGCACCTGTCGTACCTTGTGAACCTGTGGAACCTGTGGTACCTGTACTTCCTTGACTTCCCGTAGACCCTTGACTACCCGTTGAACCTGTGGTTCCTGTTGAGCCTTGACTTCCCGTAGCACCTTGCGAACCTGTACTACCCGTAGTTCCTGTTGAGCCCTGACTACCCGTAGCACCTTGACTTCCTGTACCACCCGTTGAACCTGTTGTACCTTGTGAACCTGTATTTCCTTGAGCACCTTTGGAACCTTGAGCACCTGTTGAACCTTGAGCACCCGTATCTCCTAAATCTCCTTTAAGACCTTGAGTACCTTGACTTCCCGTAGCACCTTGCGAACCTGTACTTCCTGTTGTTCCTGTACTACCTTGGCTACCCGTAGCACCCTGTGAACCTGTACTTCCTGTGGTACCTGTACTACCTTGTGAACCTGTTGCTCCTTGACTACCCGTTGAACCTGTTGTTCCTGTACTACCTTGCGAACCTGTTGCTCCTTGACTACCTGTACTTCCTGTTGTACCTGTACTTCCCTGACTTCCTGTGGCACCTTGAGAACCTGTTGAACCTGTTGTCCCTGTACTTCCTTGACTTCCCGTAGCACCTTGTGAACCTGTGGAACCTGTTGTACCTGTTGAGCCCTGACTTCCTGTGGCACCTTGAGAACCTGTTGAACCTGTTGTACCTGTACTTCCTTGACTTCCCGTTGAACCTTGAGAACCTGTATTTCCTGTTGTTCCTTGAGAACCTGTTGCTCCTTGACTACCTGTCGCACCCGTTGTACCTTGGGAACCTGTATTTCCTGTTGTTCCTTGAGAACCCGTAGCACCTTGTGAGCCCGTTGAACCTGTTGTCCCTGTACTTCCTTGGCTACCCGTAGCACCTTGTGAACCTGTTGTACCCTGACTTCCTGTTGCTCCTGTTGTTCCTTGACTACCTGTACTTCCCGTAGTTCCTTGTGAGCCTGTTGTTCCCTGACTTCCTGTACTTCCCGTAGTTCCTTGGCTTCCTGTTGCTCCTTGTGAACCTGTGGAACCTGTTGAACCTGTTGTACCTTGACTTCCTGTTGCACCTTGTGACCCTGTTGCTCCCTGTGAACCTGTATTTCCTGTGTTTCCTTTAATTCCTTGAATACCTTGAGTTCCTTGGCTTCCTGTTGCTCCTTGTGAACCTGTTGTCCCTGTCGTTCCTTGACTTCCTGTTGCACCTTGAGAACCCGTAGAACCCTGACTTCCTGTGGAACCTTGACTACCCGTAGCACCCGTAGTTCCTTGAGAACCTGTTGCTCCTTGACTACCTGTCGCACCCGTAGTTCCTTGAGAACCTGTTGCTCCCGTACTTCCTTGGGCTCCTGTTGTTCCCTGACTTCCTGTACTTCCTGTTGTTCCTTGGCTACCCGTAGAACCTTGTGAACCTGTTGTACCTGTTGTTCCTTGACTTCCTGTTGTACCTTGTGACCCTGTTGCTCCTTGAGAACCTGTTGCTCCCTGTGAACCTGTACCACCTGTACTACCTGTAATCCCTTGAATACCTTGAGTACCTTGAGCACCTGTATCTCCAATATTTCCTTCTTTACCTTGAATACCTTGGGTACCTTGACTACCCGTAGTACCTTGTGAGCCTGTGGCACCCGTTGTTCCTTGAGAACCTGTTGAACCCTGACTTCCTGTGCTACCCGTACTTCCTTGGCTACCCGTAGAACCTTGGCTACCCGTAGTTCCTTGGGCTCCTGTTGTACCTTGACTTCCCGTTGCTCCTGTTGTTCCTTGACTACCTGTTGTTCCTTGACTACCTGTTGTTCCTTGACTACCTGTTGTACCTTGGCTACCCGTAGTTCCTTGGGCTCCTGTTGTACCTTGACTTCCCGTTGCTCCTGTTGTTCCTTGACTACCTGTTGTACCTTGACTTCCCGTAGAACCTGTACTTCCTTGAGAACCCGTAGCACCCTGTGACCCTGTGGAACCTTGTGAACCCGTTGTTCCTTGAGAACCTGTTGCTCCTTGTGAACCTGTATTTCCTGTGTTTCCTTTAATACCTTGAATACCTTGAGTACCTTGGCTTCCCGTTGCTCCTTGTGAACCTGTTGTCCCTGTCGTTCCTTGTGAACCTGTCGCACCTTGAGAACCCGTAGAACCCTGACTTCCTGTGGAACCTTGACTACCCGTAGCACCCGTAGTTCCTTGTGAACCCGTAGCACCCTGTGAACCTGTTGAACCTTGTGAACCTGTTGCTCCTTGAGAACCCGTATTTCCTGTTGTACCTTGAGTACCTTGACTACCTGTCGCACCTTGACTACCTGTTGCACCCGTAGTTCCTTGTGAGCCTGTTGCTCCTTGTGAACCTGTTGAGCCTTGACTACCCGTTGTTCCTTGACTACCCGTAGCACCCGTAGTACCTTGTGAGCCTGTGGCACCTTGACTTCCTGTACTTCCTTGAGAACCTGTACTTCCTTGGCTTCCTGTACTACCTTGCGAACCTGTTGTCCCTTGCGAACCTGTTGCTCCTGTTGTACCTTGACTTCCTGTACTTCCTTGAGCACCCGTAGAACCTTGGCTACCTGTACTTCCTTGGCTTCCTGTACTACCTTGTGCACCTGTTGTCCCTTGCGAACCTGTTGCACCCGTAGTTCCTTGATTACCTTTAATACCTTGAATACCTTGTGTACCTTGACTACCCGTTGTCCCTTGTGACCCTGTTGCACCTGTTGTTCCTTGTGAACCTGTCGCACCTTGACTACCTGTATCTCCCGTTAATCCTTGAGTACCTTGTGCACCTTTAGTACCTTGAACTCCTTGGGTACCTTGACTACCTGTTGTACCCGTACTTCCTTGTGAACCTGTACTCCCTTGGCTTCCTGTACTACCTTGAGAACCCGTTGTTCCTTGAGAACCCGTAGCACCCGTAGTTCCTTGTGAACCTGTGGCACCCTGACTTCCTGTTGCTCCTGTTGTTCCTTGTGAACCTGTGGTACCTTGCGAACCTGTTGCACCCTGACTTCCCGTAGAACCTTGGCTACCCGTAGAACCTTGACTACCCGTAGAACCCTGACTACCTGTACTTCCTTGCGAACCTGTTGTACCCTGACTTCCCGTGGCTCCTGTTGTTCCTTGTGAACCTGTGGCACCCTGACTTCCCGTAGAACCTTGCGAACCTGTGGTTCCTTGACTTCCTGTACTTCCTTGCGAACCTGTGGTTCCTTGAGAACCCGTAGCCCCCTGACTACCTGTATTTCCTGTTGTACCTTGAGTACCTTGACTACCTACTGCTCCTTGTGAACCTGTTGCTCCTGTCGTTCCTTGTGAACCTGTCGCACCTTGAGTTCCTGTACTTCCTTGCGAACCTGTGGTACCTTGACTTCCTGTTGCTCCCGTAGAACCTTGAGAACCTGTGCTACCTTGAGAACCTGTACTTCCCTGTGTTCCTGTACTTCCTTGAGCACCTGTACTTCCTTGAGCACCCGTTGTTCCTTGACTACCCGTAGCACCTGTCGTTCCTTGCGAACCTGTACTACCTTGAGCACCTATACTTCCTTGTGAGCCTGTTGTTCCTTGACTTCCTGTTGCTCCTGTTGTCCCTTGCGAACCTGTGCTACCTTGAGCACCTGTACTACCTTGTGAACCTGTTGAGCCTTGAGAACCCGTAGCACCTTGACTACCTGTATTTCCTGTTATTCCTTGAGTACCTTGGCTACCTGTCGCCCCTTGACTTCCTGTTGCACCTGTACTACCCTGTGTTCCTGTACTACCTTGGCTACCTGTCGCACCTTGACTTCCTGTACTTCCTTGAGAACCCGTTGCTCCTGTTGAACCTTGTGAACCTGTTGCCCCTTGACTACCCGTAGCACCCGTTGTACCCTGTGAACCTGTGGCACCCGTACTTCCTTGACTACCTGTTGTTCCTTGTGAGCCTGTTGTACCCGTAGTTCCTTGTGAACCTGTTGCTCCTTGACTTCCTGTTGAGCCCGTTGCTCCTTGGCTACCCGTACTTCCTTGAGTTCCTGTACTTCCTTGAGAACCTGTCGTACCTTGAGAACCTGTTGAACCTTGACTACCATTAGTTCCTTGTGTTCCTTGCGAACCTGTTGTTCCCTGTGAACCTGTACTTCCTTGAATACCAATTGCACCTTGAGTTCCCGTACTACCTTGTGCTCCTGTGGTACCCTGATTACCTGTTGTACCCTGACTTCCTGTTGAACCTTGACTACCTATTGCACCTTGAGAACCTGTCGTACCTTGAGTACCATTAGTTCCTTGTGTTCCTTGTGACCCTGTTGTTCCCTGACTACCTGTACTTCCCGTAGTTCCTTGAGAGCCTGTACTTCCTTGTGCACCTATACTACCTTGTGCACCTATACTACCTTGAGCCCCCGTAGAACCTGTACTTCCTTGGCTACCTGTACTTCCTTGTGCTCCTGTTGTCCCTTGATTTCCTGTGGTTCCTTGAGCCCCCGTTGAACCTGTCGTTCCCTGTGAACCTGTACTACCTTGAGCACCTGTTGTACCTTGACTACCCGTAGTTCCTTGTGCTCCTGTACTTCCTGTTGTACCTTGTGCTCCTGTTGTCCCTTGAGAACCCGTAGTACCTTGAGCACCCGTAGTTCCTTGAGTTCCTGTTGCTCCTTGACTTCCTGTAATTCCTTGTATTCCTTGTGCTCCTGTTGTTCCCGTAGTTCCTTGTGTACCTGTCGCCCCTTGAGTTCCTGTAACACCTGCACTTCCTTGTGTACCTGTTGCTCCTTGTGTACCCGTAGCACCTTGAGTACCATTAGTACCTTGAGCACCCGTTGTACCTTGAGCACCTGTATTTCCTGTAATTCCTTGTGTACCTGTGGCTCCTTGAGTTCCTGTTTCTCCTTGTGCTCCAATAGTACCTTGAATACCTTGTGCACCCGTAGTTCCTTGATTTCCTGTTGCACCTTGTGTACCTGTTGCTCCCTGTGTTCCTGTACCACCTGTTGAACCTTGTGTACCTTGACTACCTATACTTCCTTGAGCACCCGTAGTTCCTGTTGTTCCTTGTGTACCTGTTGCTCCTTGAGTACCTGTTATACCTGTACTTCCTTGTGTACCTGTTGCTCCTTGAGAACCCGTAGCACCTTGACTACCATTAGTTCCTTGTGCTCCTGTTGTCCCTTGGGCACCCGTACTTCCTGTTGCTCCTTGTGTACCCGTTGAACCTTGAGTTCCTGTTTCTCCTTGTGCTCCAATAGTACCTTGAATACCTTGTGCTCCTGTCGTACCTTGACTTCCTGTTGAACCTTGAGTACCTGTACTTCCCTGTGTTCCTGTTGAGCCTTGTGCACCTGTTGTTCCTTGAGAACCTGTACTACCTGTGGCTCCTTGAGTACCTGTCGTTCCTTGATTACCTGTCGTTCCTTGTGTTCCCGTAGTTCCTGTTGTTCCTTGACTACCTGTGGCTCCTTGACTACCTGTGGCTCCTTGAGTTCCATCATCACCTTTAGTTCCTTGAGCCCCTGTCGTTCCTTGTGAACCTGTGGCACCTTGAGTTCCTGTCGCACCCTGTGTCCCTGTACTACCTTGAATACCTGTTGTTCCTGTGGTTCCTTGTGCCCCTGTTGTTCCTTGAGCACCTGTACTACCTGTTGAACCTTGAGTACCATTAGCACCCTGACTTCCTGTTGTTCCTTGAGCACCCGTAGTTCCTTGTGTTCCATTTGTACCTTGAGAACCTGTTGCTCCTTGAGAACCTGTTCCTCCCTGACTACCTGTTGTACCTTGTGCACCTTGAGTACCATTTGTACCTTGAGTTCCTGTTGCACCTTGAGTTCCTGTTGCTCCCTGACTACCTGTGGTACCTTGAGCACCTGTGGTTCCTTGAGTACCATTTGTACCTTGAGTTCCTGTTGCTCCTTGAGTTCCTGTTGCCCCTTGTGTACCTGTATTTCCTGTTATACCTTGAGCACCCGTAGTTCCTTGAGTTCCATTGGCACCTTGAGTTCCTGTTGCACCTTGGCTACCTGTTATTCCTTGGATTCCTTGAGTTCCTGTTGTTCCTTGTACTCCTTGAGCCCCTTGTACTCCACCTGATGGTCCTTGAGGTCCTTGAGAACCTTGTGCACCACCACCACCTGAACCTCCTGCTCTAACCCCTAAACCTCCATTTAAGTTACCCATTATTATTTACTTTTTTATGAAAATTATTGGGGTGGCAATAATTTGATTTTATTTTTATTTACAACATTTATTAATTCTTACACTATCTCCATTAATAATACCATTATTATCATTTATTACTTTTTCTTTATAAGAGTAAGCATCACAATTTTTATTTTTTTTAGATAAAATACAACTATTAATTAACATAGCTATTAAAATAACCAAAGTTACTTTTAGAATTTTTATTAGATATTTAATCATATTATTCAGGATTTACAGATGAATGATGAGATGCTATTATCCATCCTCCTCTATTAGGAGTATTAGGACCACCTACTACTCTTCTTAATACAAAAGTAAATCTTGCAGGTACAATATCTATATTTCCTTCATCATTTGTTAGTTCAAAAGTATAAGTACCATCTGCTACTGCATAATCAGAACCAAAATTCTGAACATTAATTTCAGTAATATAGCCACAAGGTTTTTTGCTAACAAACATATTAAAGTAACCCATAATATCTTTTTGACCTACTTTCATTGTTTTGGCTACTGTTCCTAATAATACTCCATCAGGTGCATATAATGATACAATTTCTTCAGGATTATGTCTACACACAGTATCTATCCAATTTTGTATAACTCCTCTTATATTATCAGGAGTATTACTATTTTTCAGTATATTTTTATGAATTAAATATGCTACTGATGATATAGCAATTCCTATTGCAATTCCTGAATTTAAAGCCGTTGATTTTTTTGTTATCATTTTTATTTATTTAATAATTCCTCAACTTTACTTTCTAAAGCTAAAACACGATTTTCTAAATTCTTACTTCCACTTGAACCTTGTGCTCCTTGAGAACCTGTTGCTCCTTGCATACCTACCATACCTGTACTTCCTTGAACACCTGAACTTCCTGTTGAGCCTTGCATACCTTCCATACCTGTACTTCCTGTTGAGCCTTGCATACCTGAATTACCTTTAGTACCTGTTGTACCCTGACTTCCTGTTTTTCCTTGTGCACCTGTTGTTCCTTGTGCTCCTTGACATCCTATTGTTATATCAAACATATTTTCTTATTTATTTTGTAATCTTACTTTTAATTCACTATTTTCTTTTTCTAAAAACAACACTTTTGTTTCAAGTGCTGATAACTTATTGCTTATATCCATAAGAGATTTCATACATTCTTCTTTATCTTCTTCTAATTTTTTTACTCTATTTTTTAAATCATCTCTATACATAGTCTTTTCAGACATTTCCACTTTTTTATCTTCCGACTTTTTCTTTATAAGAAATTCATAAAATTTCCAAGCACCACCTCCAAATAAAACGGTTATCAAAGATATAATTATTGTAGTTAAATTTTCACTCATTTACTTAATTTATATATTCTGTAAAGTTTAATCGTTAGCAAAGTTAAAACTATTATAGCTAAACTCATAACTGCACCATTTACATTAAATAACTGTCTTATATCCATTTATTTTAATATTTTTTTATACAAAATTTCTCTTTTTACTTTAAACCATAACCAAGTCCACATCAAAAAATAAAATATGGTTATAACTAATGCTCTTATAGTTTGACCATCAAAATCTGCTTCACTATCAGTAAATAAACTAACTAAAAATCTAATAGTAGCAAATATTGTAAGTAAAAGATAACCACCAATAAATCTACTTAACCAAACTAAATTATTTAAAAAGAACAACATCCCACAAGTTATTACTAAATAAGCCATATACAAAAAATATGTATTGGGTTGTGATAGTTCTAACCAATAATTATAATCAGTCCACAAAACTTGATTATTTAATAAGTCAGAGGTGCACCAAATTAATAGTAAAGGTTGTATGTCGTGGAATTTAAGTATCTCAACTATATTATTAAAATACTTTTTAATCTTTTCCATTACTATTCATTTCTGACAAAAAAACACCAAAATAATTTACTTCTTTTTGTTGCCCTTCTATTTTATATATAAGTTGTTTCAACTCATTTAAACTATGTTTACCAATAATTGAAACATAAGGATTATCTGCATAGTAGTCATATACCTTACTTATTATACCTTTTTTTTCACTTGAAATAGTATAATTATGATTGTGTATATTTTCTACTTTATAATCCAATTTATTTATTATTTAAATAGTTTTTCCCATTATAAAATATAGTTGCAACACCAAGTGCTAATAATGTAAAACTCTCTACTTTACTTAATCCTTTAGCCTTTTTACTTATATATATCATATAAGGACCAATAAAAAAAACATCTAAAAGCCTTATATTTTGACTTTTAGAAATCTCTGTAATAGTTGTTTTATCTTCTTCTGTTACCATAGTAATTTATCTGCATACCATCCCGGTGTACCTCTTTTAGTTCTATCTTTAGTATGTCTTTTCTTATACAATCTTCTTCTTTCATCAGCATACTTTTTTCCTTTCTTCTTTATATATGTTGGGTAATCATTGTAACCAATAGCCCCTACACTCGCTACTTTTTTATCTCCTTTAAATACATCTATCTTCTTTCCCTTTACTTTAGAAGGTTTTACTTT
>JAAHTG010000653.1_pt2 | contig 24451 bp, 28 predicted proteins | sample 6116081 | NCBI WGS metagenome assembly JAAHTG01 (sample SAMN13939989, study PRJNA603662) | sponge metagenome | isolation source: marine sponge | host: Mycale hentscheli | place: New Zealand | collected 2005 | reverse complement strand
CAATAGTCACTGATGCTTCAGCATCTGTATCAGGGTCAAGTTCTCCTACAACATAATCGTTTCCTGCTACTACTGGTCCGAGATTGTAGTACTGCACTGCTGCTGAATCATTAATTTCCGGTACAGTTATGGAGCCTGTTAATGTAGCATCCATACCTGCAAAAGTGTCAATATTATTTATAGAAAAGCCATTACCATCAAGGTCACTCGTCATAGGATTTTGTACACCCCCTCCGCCTCCTCCTCCACTTACTATGTTTGTTATTCTTCCATCTTGATCCAAAGTAACGTCGGCACCGGTATATGTAGTTCCCCCTATACTACCAAAAGCTCCTGCTCCCGTATACGCTGAAAGTTGATTTGAATTATCCGGCCATTGTGCACCGTTTGCAATAGTTATGTGACCCTGTAATACAGGAAAATTTGCTTTATTTGCACCAATACTTTGTTGATATGACGTAAATGCAAAATCTGAAGCATTGTAATCTGGGACGTTTACTAAAGGTGGTTGTGCAGAAGACATATTATATAGTTTGCAGATATAATATTATCAATTAAGGAACAGGTAAAGGTCCGAATCTTAACTTTACTTGTCCTTTTCCGGACATGTTTGGCCGATTTGTAACCATAGAGCCTTTTCCATCTTGCGCTTTAGGGTAAGTGCCTTTTGGTAAATGCTGTGTAGTATTGAACACCAAAGGTGGGTTAGGATTTGGCGTTTTCCATTGAAAGGTTGGTGCAGGAAAATTCATGGTATAACGTACAGAGATATTTTATTTTGTTAATGTATAGAATCATGCCTCCAAAGAAAAAAGCACCGCCAAAAATTGGTATTGAGAATATGTACGAAAGAATACCTAAGAAGTTTCTAACCACAACTGAAAACCCAAACTTTGATATTCATCGTATTAAATTACCTTGTCGTGTATGTATATGTGCCCCAAGTGGTAGTGGCAAAACAAATTTTTTAATATCGTTGTTAGAAAAGTTTAGTGTCGGTAAGGGGACTTTTCATACCATATGCATTGTAACCAGAAATGCTGATGAACCGTTGTATAAATGGTTAGCATCAGTAAATGATTCAATCAAAATAGTTGAAGGACTTGAGAATACACCGATTTTAGATAAATTTGATAAAGACCTAAATCACATTGTAGTCTTTGACGATTTAGTTTTGGAAAAAAATTTGGCCAGAGTACAAGCTTATTACATAAGAGCACGTAAGTTAAATTGTTCTGTTTTCTTTTTAAGTCAAACTTACTTCGGCATTCCAAAGCTCATCCGCAATAACTGCACGTATCTTGTCCTGTTGCGCCTGTCAGGTCACAGAGAAGTGAATATGATTTTATCTGAGGGTGGGCTTGGATGTACAAAAGAACAATTATTAGGTATGTATTTGGACGCAACAAGACAGAAATTTGGTTGTTTGATTATTGATTACGAAGAAGAACCAGACAATAGATATAGAAAAGGATTAACAGAGACACTTGATCCAAACAATTTTACTACTACTACATTAGATGGTATGACATTTTAAAAGCCTAAAGGTTTTAGTTTTGTTCTACTTTCCGGGGTTAACTGCTCAACCATTTCGTCAGTAGTAACGCCTCTGAATTTTTGTTGTGTGGTTATTACATCTCCTCCATGACGTTGAATATACATATTGTATAGCGTCTGGCGTAAACAACGTCGGTCAGGCCTTCCCCAAGCAGTTTGTTTAATGGTCTTTGAGTCAATATTATTTGCTTCAACTAAACGACGACATAAAGTTGACCTTGCAATATTATACTGGTTTGCTATTGCTTGAACTTTTGGTTCATTGCCTTTAGCACGTTCAGATAAAATAAAGTCAACGGCGTTATTCATAGCATCCATCTTGTCTTTAGGCAACGGTCTTCCCACTTGTCTAATTTGAGTGTCATCCATTATGACATGAAATTCCTCTGAATCAATGGATAAAAGTGGCGACGAAAGCTGATAGTCTGGGCTACACAGTGTAGATCTCGACCTTTTACTTGGTGTTGAATGGCAACTACTTTGTGGTGTTGATCTGGGGTGCTTTATGGCTACGTGTTTACCTCGAGGCGGAGTAAACTCCTTATACTGTATATTAATGCGTTGATGGATATTTTTTAACAACTCATTAATTAGTTCAGGTTGAGACATAATTTCTTCCATGATGTCTTTATTATACATGTCATTATCAGTTTGACACTCGGCGTCTTGAGTTTTCACAAGGGCGTTCTGCAGTGTGCGAAGGGCTGTTAGCTTGTCCATTTGCTTTCCACGATAAAAACCCGTTTGATTTCTTTATGTCTAACAAAGAACCCAAATGTTCCTTAGCAATACAGTAAGCTTGCTGCTCTTTCGGAGTTAGTGATGCCAAGTATTGTTTGACTTCGTCCATTTGATTGTGATGTTCCACGTGGTTTGCGCGCTTTTTTTTGATTTTCCGGTTTTTATTTGGTGACCACGATTTTTCTCTCACAACCCCATAGCAGCCAGGTCCATAAGTAGGCCCTTTCCTTGTTTTTCTGGTAGCTGTTTTGTATTAGTTAGTCTCACTAACATCGTTTTAAACTTTCGGACCATTGCTGGGTTATCATTTCCTGCAAGTATTTCTCCTTTCATCTTTTCAAACTCGTGACGTTCACGATTTTTTGAGCTACGAACTAAATCTGATACCTCATCCAGACCAGCAACCTGTGACTCCTTTCGAAGATGTTCCAAGTACGACTTTTCTTCTGCGGACAACTTAGCGAGTTCGACCCTGGAAGGTTTGTCACCCTTTGATACTTTCTTTACAACATCAGCTAACTCTCCGCCCATTATCTTGGCGTCAATCCGTGCTACTCGCTTTCCATTTTTATATTTCACTTGTAATTCATTCTCTTTCAATTTTTCTATGTCTACTACGTACTTACCAAACTCTCTAAACTTAAACGATCTTCCTGCTCCAGGCATTACGAAAGCGTTTTGACTTGGATAGACTCCTCCTTGGTTGAGTCCATGACCGATGATACCCCCATTTACATGTACCTTCCTTTTTCCCTTCGAAGGCAATTGAGAACCCACCGTTGGCGTAGTCGCAAAGTGCGTTCCTCCAGGTCCCATCCCTGCGACATCTATATTTGCCTTTTCAGCTTCCGCCACAACTTTATGGGGATCGCCTTCAGAGCCCGTAGCCAATTCTTTAATCAAGCCCTTAAATTGGACGCAGTTGGCCGGCACACCGCCGAACGTCTTTTGCAAGAGACTTTTGACAGTGCTCAAATTATCGTAAACCCATTCCACCAGCTGAGACGAAAGGGGTGATATACACGCATCGACATCTTCCGGTACAATTTGATTGCCTAAATACTGTTTGATAAGAGCCTTCATCTGTTCAGTGTTTCCGGCTTGAATAGTAATAGGGTCTTCTAAAGTACCCATTAGTTTACCTGTTTCTTGAAAAACAATATTTGCTTCAAGGTTGTAAGCTTCATTTGCTTGTGATTCTTTTAATGCATTAAGATACCCTATTCGGTATGAAGGAGTTATTATACCTGCCATGTCAACTATATACAATGCTTAGAAATTATTTTTACTTGACGTACTTATGGTTCTAATGATGAATCTTCGTCCATTAAATAATCGTCTTCAGACGGTTCTGTTTCCTTATCTGTTGCTTCGTCATCCTCCTTAATAAGCCGGTATCCTTTCAAATACGTACTGTTACCTCTACGGTAATAGTCTTTGTTGAAAAAGTCGTTATCCATGAAGTAATCTTTTACATCCTTCAATGGTAACTTTTGTCTCTCCTTCCATGAAAGGCCCAAAAAGGTACTGCAGTTAAGTATTTCATTAGCTATTTGCGGGACAGTAAAATCCTTATCGTTGGGGCTGTAATCGACATCGTTTTTCCGCACCTCAAAGCAGGACATAAAAAGTCTATGAATTTGAAATGACCCTTGTAAGTATTCCAACGTACGTTGCTTTATGTCTGCAGGGATAATGTCGGCCAGAATGTAGTTGCGGTCATGTAGCTTATTTAGGTAGCTGATAAGTATCTTCATAAAAGCCATACGACGGGCAATCCACCATTCGCGCTTTTTTAGATTCGGGTCAATAGGAAAAATAAACTTTTCATCGTCCCATTTGTCAACATTCGCAGTAAAGTGGGCAGAGAAGAGGTAATCAATCCATCGGTCCATGTCTGCGTGTTGCGCTTCTTCCGCTACCGGCGGACGCTTATTTGTCTCCATACAAAACGTTCCATGTAGTTCTACATCTGTACGATTGGAAAACAATGAACGGGCTTGAATTGTACCACCTCCAGTAATGTCTTTTACAGTACTATTTTGAATAGGTGTATTTGAATCAGGTTCTTTCATAACAATGTAGCGTTTCTTGTCCAACTTTGCTTTTTCTGGATTGGCGCTTCCGCTTTGTTTGAATTTGTTTGCTTCAGTAAAAATACAAGTAGCTCCGTAGCAGAAATAGTCCCCTAACAATAGACGCATAGCTTGATTAATTAAGCCCTTGCCATTACGACCTTCACCATTGTATACAAAGAAATGTTCTATGGCTCTACCTGACAAACCACTTGCAAGTATCATCATAAAAAATTCTCTGTGTTCTGGGATAGGATGCACCGTTTCCAAAACGCTTTTTACCTCGGTCATAAATTGGTCTTCCATAGGGTTTGTTTCAAACTCAAAGTTATAGCCACATGACATAGTTACAAAGTCTTCACGAAGAGCTGGGCGAAACACTTTTGAATCAATGTCCCATACACCGTTATTAAAGCCAATAAGGTCAGTGTTCATATCAAATTGTACATCGTAATCAGCAAACATTTTTTCAGCTAATTTAATAACGTTATGTAGCTTCTTGTATGACTCTAACTCAACAATAGTATTTGTCATAGCCACTTCAGCAACTTCAGTCCAATCTTGTTTGTACTTTTCACGAACGTATTCATTAACAATTAAAGGAAGCTTTTTCCATAACGCTACGTCGTCTGGTTTCCACTTTTGACCATCCCAAGACATCCATTTTTTTTCAGGCATCATAAAAAGAAAACTTTTGTCAGTATGCTCCATGACAATTTCACACAGCTTTTTGTCAGTTAGCCCAGTAATATAAAATGCGACCGGGTCTGTTTCCACAAGGTCTTTGGCGCTCTTAAGCAACTGTTTTTGGTTCATCAACTTGTCTATGTCTGCTTCTTTTACATCTGATAAATCATAGCCTTCGTCCATTTCTTTCTCTTCAAAAATTAGATTAAGACCAAACTCCTGTTGAGTTATGTCTGCCGCAAGTTTGCATACGGCTTGTTTGCCTGCGTGACCATCGTACTCGTATACATCCACAAGTTCTTTGCTAAGCTTAAAGCCGTCGTATTCGTATGAACCAATAAGCTTATCAGCCTTTTTCATAAGCGGGGTTTTCTGCGAAATGTCATTAAGCACTTTGGCTATAATTCTTTCTTCGTAGTCCTGTAAGAAAAGGCTTAGTGTAGTGGCTGCAACACTGGTCTTTGAATCCTTTCTGTCTTTGTTGTTCTCTGCTACACGTTTAATCATTGGATTTTCCTTCATAATAACTTCGGAAAGCCTCTCCACACACGACTTAAACTCAGTACAAAATTGAGTCGGTTTCTCCGGAATACGTACTTTATGGTCTCCTTTACAAGTAAGGTAGAAGCCGAACCAGGACCCGCAGAAAATAAGCCGTAGAAACAGCGATGACTTTATCAGCCACCTGTATTCTTTATCTAACCCACAGTACGCCAAATGTTGTTTGATGATTTCCTCCCTGTTGGCACAGTAATCGTCAAGACTTTTTGTGAACGCAAATCCGTTCTGTTTGGCAACCTGACGGAGGATTTCAACTTGACAATTCTTAATGTCGATGTCGTAGAAAGAGTCTCGAGCCAAAGTGTGGCGAGTTGCCCTATACATGTTTGACAAACAAAGGGATTTGTTACCATATGCGCGACCCCAACCATGGCGGGCTCGTTTGTATTCGACAGGGACCCCACCAATAGAGTAGTCGTATTTGGCGATATACTCTTCAATCTGCTTTCTTTCATTTGCATACAGTTGTTTCGTGCGGTCAATAGAGTAATTAGACCTATTCCAGTTGTCGCATAATTTTCCAGAGGCCAGCAAACCGAACAATGTGCGGATGGGTATAATCTCATATATAGTTATACCGTCCAAAAAGTTAACTTGCTTATCCAAAATTAGAGCCATCTATACAATTGTGATAGATTATGTTTATGTAAAATGGTATACCTGAATATCAATTTTTTATAAAATCGTGGGCACATGCTCGATAATAGGAAGGAAAAAACCGGATAGGGGTTGATGATACATTTTGTACGTAATTACCGGTTTCCAAATTCTCTCTTACTATCATATCTGCTAAAAGAACTATGATTCCGACCCAGTCCCAGATATTGAAAAACCCTATATAGAGAATCCGTCAAAAAAAGTGTACCTTACTATCCAGGCAGAAAAGTGATAAAAGTAAAGATAATAATAAGACTGTAACAGTAAGGATAATATCAATGATACACTATGATACACGATGTAACACGTTTGTATCATGGAAATATGCTAATATAATACCAAGCTTTAGTCAACCTTTTATTATCTACCCAGTATGTATACCATGGACTTTAAATCCCTACACACAGCACAAGATATAGACTTTGGCCGCATACCAGATAACCCAGCCACTCTGGGAGGACACAAAATCCCTAAAAGCAACTACGTACAGAAACCATTCCGGTTTGGAGGAGACAACTACAGGTTCTTTCACCCTACAGCTGTTGCGCATACACAAAAGCGAAAATAAAATATACGCTTGTTATATATAGACATGCGCACCATAACGGTTACAAGAGAGGACTTAATTAATTTAGACGCTGGAAACAATACATTCGTTTTTAACTTTTCAGCCGGTGGTGCTGATTTAACAGGATGTGAAATTGCTCTTTCCAGTATGTACCTTTACTATTCATGGTTTAACATATCAGCTGCATTTGGAAACAATGTATTTTACCTAACCATGGATGAATTGTATTTTAGAGGTGATGGAACAACAGCTTTGCCTAACTCTCCGTGGAGATTAGGTGCTAATGGACTTGGGTTAAAGATAGTAATACCTGACGGCCAATACGAAATTGCAGATCTGAATGCCTTCTTTCAGAAATGGTGTATCGATAATAATTTCTATCTCGTATCGCCAACCGGTGAGTATGTGTACTTTCTTACTTTGCAAGTAAACCCTACAAGATACAAAATCCAAGTTAACGTTTTTACATTTTTGGAAGGAACAACTGGTATTCCTGGAGGATATACAGAACCACCTGATGGATTTCTTGGAGGCATACAAGCCCTTGATTCCACTCTTGCTACTGTAACATTCCCTACTACAGGTATTACAGGAGCGACTACAGCTGCTGCAACCCCCATCACAGTTGGATTTAAATTCCCCCAATTTTTTAACCGCATTGTTGGATTTAAAGCAACTCCACTTATACCTTACACTTACCCACCACAAGCTCCTGAAAATGGTCTTAGTTTTCCTAACGGTGCATCTTCTCTTTTATCCCAGATAGCCCCTCAGGTTCAACCTGTACCAGTGGCATTTCTTAATTGTGATGCAATAGATAACGAATATACAAGCCCATCCTCATTCCTGTACGCTATACCAGCAAAAAGTGGTATTGGAGACCTACTGGTAGTAGAGCCGGCAAACTATAACTATTGTAGAATAAAGGCCGGAAAGTACAACCAAATATCATTTCGTATTACCGATGATAGATTTAGAGAACTTGCCTTGCAAGATCCTAACATAGTAATTACTTTAGTCATTCGGGATATGACAGATATTCACACAGACACAGGAAAGTCAGGTGTGTTTGAAACTGCACACGCTGATACTATGCAAAAGTTTGCAAGACATCCACACAATACACAGCATAGAGGTAGAGAAACGCAAGCAACACAAGCAGGCAAAGGATTTGGAAATCGTTCGATGTTTGGATAATTTCTATATACTTTATATATATGGACTTTAACGCTCAAGAATTAGATCGACACATAACTGAATACAAAAAGCACCAAGACAAACTGTTCGAGAAGGCTATTAATGAGCAGACTTCTCTACATGCCCAAAAACAACACGTACTGGTACAGCGCATCGTTGATAACATGCTTAAACTAAAAAATGCAATGAAAAAGGAACAAGACTCGATTATATAATCTATATCATAGATATACTATGACACAGACTATTTATAGACCACATACAATAAACGGTAAAGGACCCGTGAATCCTAAGGTAGGACATGTAGCAACTCCAGACATTCAAGGTCCAATGCATGCAAAAGACTTCAGCAAGAAGGTTAGTTTAGGCGGTGCCATTCAAAAGAGGATTGAAGATTTGAAATTAGTTGAAAAGGATGCCAAGGCTGAGAAGAAGAAGAGAATCAAGCCCATAACGTTCGATTTGAAGAAATAGCGGGATTTTTTTTTCTGATGGTAGAATATATACAATGAGCTCCGATTCCCTCGTTTTCGACATGTCTCAGACATCTGAGGCCAAACCCGACGTTATGGTTAAGCGCGACTGGTTAAACATCCAAGACTCCAACAATGGCAATTATCAAGGCCAACAATCAGTTATCGACACCTCGCAACTCGCCAACTCCAATAAGTATATGTCATACAGAGAAGCTTATTTAAGCATTCCTATGGTTATGACAGCAACATCTGGAACAGCAACATCTCCCGGCATAATGGCACCAGCCACAGCTGCAAGCTCTGTAGATATGGCTTTCGGTCTCAAAAATTGGACCGGCTCTTTGATCCACAGTTTAGTCCTTGACCTGGCTGGCACTACCATCGTTCAACAGACGCCACTATGCTCTCTTTGGCAATCCTTTGTTCTTATGACAACTCTATCTACTCAGGACGTTGTTACCAACGGTGCTCAAATGGGTTTCTACCCTGATGACGCTCTTGCTTGGCAATACAACCCAACCGGCTCTGCTGCTGGTCTTGGTGTGTGCAATAATAACAACTCCTTCGCACCCCAGCTTGTAACTGGTAGCTTTTCCAGTATGAGACGATCAAATGTTGGAATTCGCGAACGCCAAAACTACTTTGTTTTAGACCCAGATGCTTTGGCAGGTGGAGGAGCAAGTGGAACATATAGTTCTCTCCTTTCCACAGCCAGTATGAACCAGCTTTACAAGTCATATATTTTTACGAAGGTTAACCCTGATGGTGCTGCTCAGGTTGGTGTAATTCAGTACGCCATCCAAGGTATTCTACAGCTTAAGCACATGCATAACTTTTTCCAGCAGGTTCCGTTGGTTAAGGGACTTTTCTTCCGATTGACATTAAATCTAAATCAGCCCTCCGTAATTGTTAGTGGCGGTGCAGGAAGCATTGACCTTACCTCTGTGTCTGCGCCTCTTGGTGGTCTTTCTCAAATTATGATTGCAAGTGCTGCACAAGAATCTGCGGGTCAAAGTTATGCAAGTGCAGTCACACTTACGCCCAATCCTTCATTTGTTGCTGCTTCCAGTGGTGGAACAGTAGACCAAGAACTTTCAGTTTCTGTTCTAACCTCCAGTTCTATTCCAAGTGGAAGTTCTGGTATTGACTGGACTGTTGCCGACACTATTACAGTATCACTTTCGGTTGGTAACAAGGTTCTTAACGCAGCACAGTCTGGACTTGCTGGTGTTGCAAACTCTCCTCTTAACCAGAGTGTATTCCTATATGTACCTGCATACACCTTCAACCCAACCTTTGAAGAGGCTTATTTAGGAACACCTACAAAAAGTATCATTTACACGGATATTTACCAGTACCCAACATCCCCAGTTGCTCCAGGCTCCAACTTTAATTTCTTAATCACTAACGGTATTGCAAATATTAAATCAGTGATTTGCCTGCCATTTTTCTCACAAGTAGCTGCTACCAGTACTGTCAAACCGTACCAATCGCCTTTTGACCCCGCTGGTGCTGGTCCTACCTCCCCGTTGGCACTTATTGGCAACTTTAACGTAGCCATCGCAGGACAGAACATGATTTACAACACTCAGAAATATAGTTTCGAGCAATTTATGAACCAGTTGCAGGGAGTTAACGCTGTAAACGGAGATTTGATTGACGGCTTAACCAGTTCATTGGTTGATAAGCTATCATTCGAACAAGAATACTGCTACTACTACGTAAACGCATCGAGAATGTTGCCCGTAGACCAAGCAGTCCCAAAAAGCGTGCAAATCCAAGGACAAAATATGTCAACACAGGAAGTTCAATACATTGTGTTTGTTGAGTATGGAGTCCAAGTCAGCATTGACGTATTAACTGGATCAAGAGTATAATTTTAGGGATTTATTTTTTCTCCGTATGTAATATATACCATGCATTCCGCAAAATCAAAATCTTACGAAACCGCAACTTCTATTGGAGGAACTGCTCAACTATTGCGTACATACAACCCAAGTTTGCGTTCTCAGCCTAATGGTGCTAATTTTTCTATGCACACTCAGCTTCCACCTCCCCTTGCAGCACGCATGACTGGATCAGGGATGAAAGGAATGGGTCTATATGCAGGAGCACACGGTAGAGGGCTTTATATGTAATTAACACAAACATGAACGTTTAGTATAAATTAATCTCTTTTTATAATTTATACTATGCTAACTAATTTTGACGTAGAAAAACTTGCGGACCAAATGGAAATCCCTTTAGCATTTTGTGGTTTCAAAGATGACCTTCCAAGAACACTGAAGGTTAACCAATATTATTGCATAAATCTTCACGACGAATATGACGAGGATGGTCAAAAAAATGACGGGTCCCACTGGACGGGATTGATTGTACAAAAGTCTGGCACAGGGTCCGTAGAGCCCGTGTACTTTGATAGTTTCGGAGCGCCACCACCGCAAATCGTCTTGGACCGTGTCAAAGCAAACTTTAACCAGAAATGCCCATATACGAAAAAAGATATTCAGTCTCTTATGAACGATGCTTGTGGGTGGTATCAGTTGGCTTGGGCGCACTATTGCCTTGCTTCCGATTACGCTCATGGCGACCTTATGGAGGATACTATGGATTTCCTTGATAACTTTATAGACCTCAACCATAGCTGTAACTATAAACAAAACGAATGGGTCTTAAAGCATTTCTTTAGGGCAAAAGATCCAAAATTACGCATACCTGTTGATGTACTTCCTGATAAATCAATTATCGATACAGAAAACCCGGACCCAATTGACAAAGCTTGTTTGATGGGTAATGGTATGAAGATACCAGTTGAGATGGACTATAAATGAATCAACGAGATTTACAACTTTTGTTTACAACTTCTGCTTTATGCTGTTCTATAAATTTAGCTTTAGACCAACTGTCAGTAAAAACCGTGGACACAGAGTACCTACGTTTTATGGGGGAGCATTTTGAAAAATGTTTGGTAGGGGTTCAAGAAAAATGGGTACCTATAGTATACTATGGAGAAAAACAAGAAACCTGAAGGATACAAAAACTTTAATTCGTGGTCACTTGTGTCACAAGATATTGCTGGAAATTTTGTTCCATACACATATCCAAATCAAGATGCCGAAAAAGTTGACGGAGATAACAGCATCCAAACGACCACCGTTTCGACGAATTATTCGTCGAAGGAAAGTAAACAACCCAGGTTTGGAAATTGAAGAACAAGTGAAAACTGAAGAACAATGGAGAAGTCCACCATGGATGCCTGAGTTACAACATAAAGTAAAGAATTGGTGTGATGCTCAATTTCCTCCAGAACCAGAGTTATTTAAATGTCCGTTCTACTTTTACTGGAATGAGTATGCCAGAAGTGACTTTTATCCACAAAAAAAACATTTAGAATCAAAATGCTTTTACTGCTATGAAGAGGTATGTAGACATGATATGATTGTTTGTACTTATCCAGGTTGCCAAAAGGTATATCATGATGCATGTTGCGGAAACGTTATTGTACGTTTGGACGATATGGGAAATTATATCTACAATTGTCGTAGACATAATTGCGACGATTGCAACAGTGAAAATGTAATTTTTCAATGCAGTACTTGCCAACATGCATATTGTTGTATGTGTGTTACACAACATTTAGGATGTACAAGAGTTGGTGAAGAATCTTACTGCAATAAATGTGTAGAACAAGCATGTATGATTGGTGCGGCTAACATATTGGTAGATATGAGAAATAGATTATTTTAATTTCTGTATTACATATATAATATGGCACCTCCAAAAAGAACAAAGAAAAACCCTCAGTCATTTAGAGACTATTCATTGAATGGATTACGAGGATTAGTTAGACAATATAATAAAACAGTAGGCCTTCGTGGTTACACAAAAATGCCTCATGAACAACTTGTTAATCATTTAGAAACGAATTTTGATTTAATAAATGGTGCAATTCATTTTAAAGGTCAAAGGCCAGGTGCTACTGCACCTGCTCCACCTCCACCTCGTCCTCCTCGAGGCGGACGTCCACCACCAAGAGGTGGACCTGATGATGATGATAACGACCAACCTCGTCCAGGAGGTGGTCAACCAAGAATACCTACAACAGCGAAAAGACCGAGAGGTAGACCTCCAAAGAAAATACCACCACCATCTGGTAGAAGCGCAGGAAGTGATGATACACCACCACAGCCACCAAGACCACCACAGCCAAGAGTTGGAACCCCTATTATGCCTCCAGCAATACCAAGGGCTAAGAAAAGAATAGCTTTACAACCAGGAGGGCTTGCTACAACTCGTGGACTACCAGTTCCCGGACCCAGTTCACCTATGCAAGTTGCTACTCCGCCACAATCTCCTGCACCACAATCTCCTGCTCTTAGTGCCAGAACATTAACTCTGTCAGCTGCAAAAAAAATATTGCAGGACCAAGGTTTTGATATTCCAAAGGGGCCCAATGCAACAATTCAGTTAGCCCAAACTGTTATAAATGCTATGGCTGCAAACAGTGGTAATACATCATTAGCTTTTAGTCAACTAACAGACAACCGATCACGAGCTTCATCAGGTGCATCAGTACAAGACATGACTATGGCGGCTTTACGTAAAGAATTAAAACAAACAGGAGGATTTACAATTAATGAATTAAAAGCAATGGACAAAGATGCATTACGACAATTAGTAGTAGCAATAAGATTACAGGCTCCAGTTGGCAGTCGTTCTACGATAAGCACGACTTCCGGCCCAATGCAAATAGCTTCACAGCGGACTGTTATGTCACCAGAAGAAGTCAATCGAGTAGCAAAAAGAGCTTTATCCAGAATGAACTTACCTCCATCACAGACAACATCACCCCAAAGAAGAAAGGTACTTCCTCCAACTCCGGTACAATCTCTAACTCCGGCTCGTAAGGTGGTTGCAAGCGCCCCTGATGATTTTACATATTTGAAAAGCTTAATAGATGAACAAAATAAAAAACTTAGGATACTCTCACAGCAAAGTAAAACGAGTGCCGACGACGACGACGATGACCCGGGACCACCTCCGTCCATTCCTCCTCCTCCAAGTCAACGAACTGCCCCCAATCGTCTGAAACCAGTGAAGGCTGTAAGAGACAAAGTGGCCGTGAAAAAAAAGATAGACAAGAAGAAAAAATCAAAAGTTACCGATATTCTTGATGACATAGAAGATAAAATTAATTCCGCAGAGGAAGATGTGAAAGCTGGTGATGCGCGAAAAGCTAAGCGCACATTAACTTTGTTAGATAAGGAAATTGAAGAAGCAGAAAGAAAAATACAGCGTATGGAAAAGCAAGTACAAACCAAACAAAAAAGAGAGGCTAAAAAAAAAGTGACCACGAAAAAAATGAATAGAGCCGTTATGAAACAAGATGATGGATTTGATTTTTTAAAAGACCACGTAGTAACAATAGTAGAGAACATAGGCGATACAGTGGCGGAAGAACAAGAAGAGTTAAAAGACCTTGAAGATGATTTAGAAACCTTGAAACAGGAAGTTAGTAGAGGCGACAAATCTATAGATGCTATTAGCAGAGCGCAGGATGTCATAAGTTCAAAAATTTCAACCATTTTAAGCTCGGTGGTAACTTCTTTATCCGAGCAAATAGATGATGTAGAAGTAATAATAGGAGATGTTTACGAAACAACAAGTGTAGTTAGTGTTCAATCACAGGCAGGTATTAGAAAAAGGGGACGAACTATTTATGACGGGTTAGATGATGAGATTGCAAGCAAAGTATCAACAATTAACAGTACTATTAGTTCTATGGAAGTTACATTAGAAGAAATTGACGAACGGGCAACATATTTACAACAAGGATTAATGGAAGCTATTAAAGAGCGAGGAAGAGCGGATAGACGTGCACGTATTCAACAAGACAGGGTTAGTGGAAGGCGCAAAGCTGTAGAAGAGTTGAATGAGACACACAAGAAATTAAAAGAGGCGCAAGAGGAAATAGAAAACATTGTAGTTGCAGCAGAGGAAATACAAACTGATGTTCAAGAGCTGTACGACATATATCAAGATGAAGATCAATTTAGTATAGAGGTTGAGTTAGATGAATTACGCCAAAGAGATCAATTGTTGCGCGAAGGGCGACGAAATGCCCAACCCGTAAGACAAACAACAGGAGCTGTACGTCCTTTAGTTGAAAAAGAAGACTTTACACCTGAAAAAAAACAGAGGGTTGGTACAGCGCCGAGACCAGCAAGACCACCACGACAAACTGGTCCTACAGCGACTCGAAGAACAATAAATGTTAGAGCCCGTGCCGACAGTATAGCAAACGCTATGGATTTAAATGGAGTCGACAGAGATAGGGCGTTACGTGCTGCTATTCAAGGGTTAAGCGACGAACAAATTAAAGAGTTAAAGAAATTGTTAAAAGATGTGTATGGTATTCACAAGCAAGTCACTATACGCAAGTATAAAGGCAAGTACGATATTCAAGGCAATGGTTTGTATCTGTAAATAATTATCTGTTATTTATATATAATGGATACGTTTACTTTAAAAGAATTGAAAGATATTGCAAAATTGCATAAAGACCACCATTCTATCAAGAATGTGGCTAAGATGAGGCGGACTGAATTAGCAACAGAACTAAGCAAGGTATTTGATATACGAGATGGCCAGGTACATAAGAAAGTAAAGAAAGTAGAAGTCGAAGGTTTAGGAGATAGAATAAAACAAGCGCTTTCTCACGTCCGTAATTTAAAGCAAAGGATGGAAGGTGGTAAAATAGCTCCTCCACCTAAACAAATAGAGCCTGACTATGACAAAATACCATGGGAAGACATAAAGTGGGGTAGTTTTACAGCACAATTCAAGGCTTATAATGCCCAACATGAAAAACACATTGACGATTTAGAAGCTTTTGCTAATTACATACTACAAAATCCTGACCACAAAGATTTTACCAAGAAAACAAAAAGACGTGCACTCTTCTATTTGAATGTCCTCAAATAATTTCTAACAGTCATATATATACAATGCATCTTGGTCCAATCCCATCAGGAAAAGGTTTTAAGAAGAAGGCGAAGAAGGCAGTTCGTTCTGCAAAACGAAAAACAATTGATTTAATAGAAGACATTGCTGAAGACCCACGCCCTAAGCATGGAAGTAGAGTAAGAAAAGCTATAGATATGGTTGAAGGTATGCATGGTGGGTCCGTATGTGGCGCAGGTTCGTGCGGATGTGGAGCACCTCAACCACCAAGTAGACTACCCAGTGGAAACCTTGCTTCTGCTGGCAAAAGTAGTAGAGAGATGAGCGGTGGAAGTCTTAGAGGTATGCACGGACACGCCCGTTTTGCCAGAGCCCTTTACGATAAAGCAGGGGGTTTTCATGGGGGCTTTAAAGGTGGCAAACTTAATCTTGGACACACAATAAAGAAAGGCTGGGAACATACTACTCATGGAGTTGCTTCTGCTGCAAAAGCTGTTCGCAAGCACGCCCCAGGGTTAATTAGTGAAGGTTTAGACATTGCGACTCCTGCTGCCCTAACAGCCATAGGAAGTGCTTTTGGCAACCCTGAACTGGGTGCTGCAGCTCCTATTGCCAGAGCAGGTGTAAAGGCGGTAACAGGATACGGTGGATCAGGTTCTGGACGCTTTGCAAAAGGTAGTGCACAAGCAAAAGAATGGGCGAAAAAGATGCGTGAAGCTCGTATGGGAGGTCGTGGTAGAAAAGGTGACGCTGTAAAAAAGGCCCAATTTAGACCAACCGAAGCCAGAGCCGACGACATAATATCACCTGATAGATTTGACGGGCCCGAGGACGTAATTACGCATGCTACGGAACGCATATGTGTAGAGGAAAAGAAGGAGATAGAAAGATTACGCAAAGAGAACAAAAAACTACGTGGCGACAAGCGAGCGCCTTCACGAGCGCCTTCACGACCTCGTGGTGAAAATAGAGTACCTATGCCAAAAACGACCGTAGCAGAATTAAAGGCAATAGCAAAAAGGGCAGGTATTAAAGGATTCAGTAAAATGACTAAACAACAGTTGTTAGACGTTATAAGAAAAGACCCAAATGCACTTGACGAACTGTTACCTTTGAAATAGTCTAAATATATTATCATACATAACAACATAATGCGTTGTTATTTATGCAGTAGCGACGTGGTTAGAGTAGGGAATGGTGAGCCCCCTAACCAACTTGTAGATGTGGTAGTGTACTATGAATGCACTGTATGTCAGGCATGGATTGAGATATATGTTCCTGTGCAAAAAGAAAATATACCTGCTTAATATACAATGCTATTCATGTGCTATCCCGATACACCTACAAACAAATTACCACTGTCTATTCGTGGTAATCAAACACCTAAACCAAAGGGTCTACGTGCTCAACGGCTGTTAGGGGCACGGTCTTCGTGGGATCCGGTTCGTAAGACACCTTTAATGCAGCCAAATGCGCGTGGTACTTTTTCTTTTGATGGGCGAAACATTCATCAACCCCGTATTTAAACAATTCATTAAACACGCAAATCAATCCGTTTATACAGTCGTCAACTACTTGAGCATGTACAATGTCGATTGTACCTTGAATGTCATGGTGAATACCACGTCGTATAATCTTTCGCACAGTATACACATCATCCTTGACATAAACTTCAGTTCTTCTATATTCAGACGCTTCTAAAACTAAAACTTTTTTCCCAACTTCAAGCATTTAGGTAAATATATATTTAACCTATAAATTAATTTCGGACGATAAAATATAATGTCGCTAAAAGAGTTTCTCAAAGATAAACGATCCAGTCTCTCAGATAGTTCGATCAATACATACTCAAGTCTTCTTCGAAGTTTATACAAGCGTATATGGGACGGTAACGTCGACCCTAAAAAGTTTAAGGATACAAAAAAAGTAATGGAAGCCTTAAAGGATGTGCCTCCAAACAAAAGAAAAACAACTTTAAGTGCTTTAGTAATAGCTACTGGGGAAGATGCATATAGGGATATGATGTTAAACGACATTAAGTTATACAATCAGCAAATATCTAAACAGGAGAAATCAGAACAACAGGAAAAGAATTGGGTTACTCAAGACGAAGTCAAAGCCAAATATATGGAGCTTCAACGAAGAGCATTAAAGCTGTACAAAGGAGGCAATCCCTCTAATTCAGAGCTTCAGGAAATACAGAACTTTATTATTTTAGCGTTGTTGTCAGGTGTCAATATTCCTGTAAGACGTTCTAAAGACTTTGTAGACTTTAAGATTCGCAACATAAATAAAGACCAAGACAATTACATATCTGATGACGCAAAAGAGCTTGTATTCAACAGTTACAAAACAGCTAAACATTACGGTACGCAAAAAATCAAATTACCAACTATTTTACGGAACATTTTGAAGAAATGGATACAGGTAAATCCGTCTGACTATTTACTGATTGATAGTAGACTCCATCCTTTAGGAGGTGTTGAATCAAATAGCACAAACGGTGCAGTAAAGTTAAACCAAAGATTAGAGAGAATCTTTAATAAAAAGGTTGGAGTGAATGGCTTACGTCATTCTATTTTGACAGACAAGTTTGGAGACCAAGATGATGAAATAAAAAAAACGATGCGTGACATGGGCTCGTCTGCAGCGCAATTAACTACCTACGTGAAAAATGATGATTAATTTGTTACACTTATATATACAATGTCTGGTAGGTATTTCATATATAAAGGAACAGATTGCACCTCGTGCAAGTTAACAAGTTTACAATGTTCATACATAAAAAGGGACGGTGAGCAGTGTAAAAACAGAACGGTTATTACAGCCCCTTTCTGCTGGATACATACAATGGAGTTATTTCATGTAAGAGTAAAAGAATCAAAGCGAATACCTGGACAAATGGGATTGTTTGCAGATAAAGCATTCCGAAAAGGTGAAGCAATATGTCCATACTATGGAGAGATACGTACAAAGACACAAATCGATGAATACTATGGTATTCAAGATGACGATGTTGCTCCATATGCTGTACAACTTCGAGACGGACAATCGTTTGTAGATGCCGCTTGTTATCGCAGTGCGGGTGGAAACGCTAATGATCCACGAAAGGGACGAAGATCTGCGCCTGAAAGTGCAAACGCTAAATTTGTAGACAAGACACAGGATGTTAACGTAGCTATCCCATCAAACCAAGACCTTAGTAAAGGACCCTTCAAAAACTACAGGGGACAATATGCTTTACTTCAAGCACGGAAACCAATAAAAAAAGGAGATGAAATTACTGTTAGTTATGGGGATGATTACAAATTTTCAGGTAAAGATAAAACTACAGGCTATCTACGTAGTGAGGAAAAAGCGAGAGCTAAATACTGTGATTAATCACTATCACTCAAATCGTCTGCTTCTGGACCATAGTCTGCCTGTGACTCTGTTGGACTTGGCTCTTGACTTATAGGACCTCGCGCATGTTCGCGTGCAAAATCGTCTGCTGTAGCTGCGCGCGTCCATGTCTGGCGTGCTTCAAAAGCTTGTTGGGCAGGGTCGACTCGCGCACGAACGTTTCTGTCGTCGTCTGGTGCAACATTCTCTTGCTCATCTAATCGGAATCGTGTTGCTCGAGTATGGCTCATACGTCGCGCGGCTGCTCCAGCTCCAGGGCGCTCAGGTTCTGGCTCATCAGGAAAAAGTCTACGGTTAATGTCAGGATGAGCGTCAGGTGAATCAGTCAAGTCTACTACGCCAATAATAACTTCATCCATTGCTGGAAACGGAAACATTGCATCGACCATCTCCTGCGGGGTCATGTTTAATTCGTTGACTGGACTGTTTTGATTATGTTCATTCAGACTAAGATGCGCCATTGGACGAATAGGAAAAAAGCGATTTGCAAAGTTTGTATGGCTACTTGTCATTGTTCGCATCCACGCTAAATCTGAAGCTACCTGTCCCAACTCACGATTTATACGAGCAGGTAGCATGGCCGAGTGCCTGAATGAGCGAACACGCTCAATGGTCTCAGTAACTTTTTGACGAAGAGATCGCTGAATCGTATTCTGGGTATGAGCCTCTACTTGGTCGACCATACTGTTGACCTCCCGCAATGCGCTCCGACACAGTTCTCCTCTGCAGGTAGGGCATTTGAAGCTGGTCTGAATAACTTGCATAAAACAAGCCAAACATTCACGTGAGTTCACACAGGTGGTACACGGAGCAAACAGAATGTGTTTGGGCTCAAAGCAGATGTCGCAGGCAGGGAACGTGAGCTGGGTGGTCATGATGGTGCTGTCTAATTAAATTGTGACGAGAGACTGGTGTCCGCGAAGTTTGTCCGCGATTTTTTTCGGGGGTCGGGCCTACCCTCAGAAAAACCGGAAACGGTCCGGTTTTTTTGGTTTTTGTCAAATAAAAACCGGGTTTTTCAAATGTCCACCGGCGTGATGAAAAACCGGTTTATGAAAAACCGGTTTTTTTGGGGTTGTCAAAACAAGAATCAAACATCGTGGTCACTTCATTATTTAAATGGTTCTCTTTGTTGCTATAGTTCCAAATCCATTCTTCTTTACCATGAACAATTACCTCAAACAATTCGGCGATGAGCTTAACCAGCTTGACAAATTAATTGTCGTTGAAGCTGAACCGAATGCATGCAGTGCATCTTTTGAAAAGTTGAATGCCATTATTCAAGATGCAGAAAACTTTATTATCGCTAACAGAGGACTGCCCTATTGGAAGGAGAATCCTTTAGCAGATGCAGGTCCATTTGGTTTTCCAGTTCCAGTTCAAGGCAAAAAGAACATGGCGATGTACGAAGGAATGATGGGTTCATGGATTGACAAGCTTATTAATGCTTTTGTATGTAATGATAAGTTGAAAGCCAAGAAATATGTAATGCAGATGCTTACTATGGCAAAGCTAATGGACCATATGGCTGAAGACGAAGAAGTAGGTAGACAAGGCAAAGAAGGAGCTATCTTAATGAACGCTCATTTACAAATTGATAAGAAAAAGGATTAGAATATTTTGTATGTGTAGTTTATACATAATGAGCCAACTTTCAAAGTTAACAGCACCTCAATTAAAAGAGATTCTTAAGACACATAAGAAACATCATGATATTAAGTATTCAAAAATGAAAAAAGCAGAACTTGTTGCTGCCATGGATCCTATCTTTGAAGTAAAAGATGGACAGGTACATAAACGATCGGCTGGCGCTTCTGGACCTCGAGAGACTCCGGGAAAAAAGACCAGAGATGATCGCCCATCACCTTCCGAATCAGCTTCTGATTTTCCCGCTGGTCATACGAAAAAAGGTAATGATGGAAGAGAGTACGAAGTAAAGGCTGACAAAAATGGTAGGAAGAGTTGGAAATTGACTGCCACCAAAATGCCAAAAGCAAAGGCAAACGCATACAACCCAGCCAGAGACGACGCCATAATATCACCTGATAGATTTGACGGGCCGGAGGACGTAATTAGTAAAGCTACGTCACGCACATGTGTAGAGGAAAAGAAGGAGATAGAAAGATTACGCAAGCAATTAAAAGAGTGTAGGCAAAAGTTGGCTGCTCCAAAAGCTCCTGCCAGAGTTCCAAAAGAGGAACCTCGAGCAAGGTCAGTAAAGAGAATGTCTCCTATTTATGAAGAACCTGATTCCGGAGACGATGTTCTTGACTTTAATAGAATCATAGCAGAGATTGAAGATTTGATTGATGACTTTAAATCGGCGCCCAGCATGAATGCTTTGAACCGTGTAGATCAGAAACTTGAAGGTCTAAACAACACAGATGCAAGAGATGCTATGATATATTTAGCAAGGAACGTGGTAAAGGTACCAATTAATGAAAAGAAATTAGACAAGAGCGTAAGACTTGATAATGTACAACAGCAAACAGATGCACAGCGTAAAAAGTCACAGGCACAGGTTATATATTTAGACCAATTGCAAGATTCAATTCTTGACAAGCTTGAAAAAGATGCAAATGTTGCTGCAAAAAAAAAAATAGATAAACCATTATCTAAAACTAAGTCACCTCCTAAAGCTCCACCATTCAGATTTGGAGGAGCAAAGAAACCAAAGTCTCCTGTGAGTAAAGGAAACCTTTTAAAACAAATGGATAAGATAGAAAATGATTCAAAAAAAACAAAGAAGGCAAAAGCTTGTATTGATGACTACAAAGAAAAGTTGAAGAAGAATGTGACATTAGGTAAAAAATTAGGAGCAGGTCAAAATGGAGCGGTGTATACTTTGTGTGAGGGGCCCAACTGCGGACAGTACGTAGTAAAAGAGTCAATACTTGCAAGTACCTCAGCCTTTGCCCCAGATAATCCTAAACTATTGGAAATGCAGTTTATGAATGAAGTCAAATGTCTCCAAGGTTTGCAAGGGTTTAAAGCAGAGTATAAAGGAAAAAAATGGGTGTGTACAAGTAAACTATATGGGTCTGGTATTTGTTACAACTACGACGGTCAGGATAAGATTGGATACATAATCATGGAAGCATCCAAACCTGTACCAAAGAATCTGTCAGACCAACAAAGGTGCAAACTGATGAAAGAGGTAGATGCGTGTTTCTTTAGTTTGCTTAAAGCAGGATGGGTACATCTTGATAGCCACCACGAGAACTATATGCTTAATGATGAAGGTCTGCCTGTGATCATTGATTGGGGATATGGCTGGAATGTAAACTGGGGTCAAATTACTAAGGCCAACAATTATGTCGCAAACCAACATGAACATACAGATGGTTATTATTTTTCTGATATAGCTGATGAGCAATGGCGTAATCTTAGATGGCTTCGTAATGAGATTAAACACTACTGTCGAACACGTGACTATTCAACTGACGATATGTATATACAAGCAATAACCGCTTTGGGTAAAAAAGCGTATGGAGGTAACCAAATTGTATGGAGAAGCCCCCGGGAGAACTAAAATTAAGCATTATAATAATGTTATTTTAATAATTATTATAATAGTTGGTTAATTATTATAATGATTTTAAATAGAGTTTATAATAAGCCTTAACTAAAATATTTTAGTTAAGGCCACCTATTATAATTGCTTAAAATATTACCTATTATTTATAATCCTGCTTAAAATATAATCGATTTATTATAATATTTAGATTATTTTGATGCACACAGGTTCTTTGCAGTCATTATTGGCTCACATTTGCCAGTAAAGAATTCATTTTTGATAATATCATTCGTACTCTTCTTGTATCTACTTGCTTTCTTAACCTTGTATGTAGGTATGACAGGTTCTCGTAGTTCAATAGGAGTGAGCATGGAGGTTATATCTCTTTTGATAGGCGGTTCATAATACTTCTGCTTAGGGTTACGGTTAGGGTTACGGTCGTCTCCATACTTTTGGTTCATTAGGGTTAGACATTCAAAGTAATCGGAATCTCCATGATTACATGTACGTAGTTTATTCTTTGCACAGGCTATAGAACAGAATGTTCCTTCGCCTATAACAATGTTGTTAGTTCCGTATCTTAACATGTAGTAGGTATAATTAATATCGTTGTTACAATTTTTACACTCCATTGCTTAAGTATTAATGAAACAATATGTTTAAGTTACTCTTCAAATTGTTTTGTTAGCATATCCAGGTTTTCAATATGACGTTTAAAGTCCAACATATACTCGTGTTGAATGTTGATAAGGTCAGTTATGTTAGCATCATGGTCCGCATGTTCCTTGTATGCATTTTCCAAATCATCAACTGCACACTGCAAGTCATACTGGTTGTTGCTGAAGTCGTTAGCTACAGCAAGGACACGTCGCATTCGGTCCATCATCTGGTGTATCTGGGCTCGGTATGCATCAAGAAGTTCTGTTGGAGCAGAGCGGTCATATCCGAACTCAGGCCAATAATAAACCTTGCGAACAAAAGCAGTTATTTCTGGCTTAAGGCATAAGATAACAGCCATAAAGATTGCTCCACAAAGGAAGGTGTTGACAAAAGCAATTAGTGTTGACATTGCGAATTGCATAATTAAATTATGAATTCTGAGCTATTTACTTCGGGGTACTGATCTTTTTTTTTATGTCCACGATTTTTACCGGTTTTTATTTGTGACCACGATTTTTGATTTTTTGGGCCCCGATACAGAAAATACAGAATAATCGTAGGCAGTGATTCATAATTTAATGTACTGGACCGAAACAATGGACGCAAAGAAGCTTTTCCTATTGAAGCCTGAAGATGAAGGATTTGATGTTAACAGAGGTAGCATTAATGGTCCCGATGATGATGTCTTTGTAGCAAAATTATTGGTAACTCAGGAATTGTACTTTGTGCTTCCACCGAATTCTACCTTCTTGGAGGTTGAGGTTTGTGATGTAAAGCCCGCTATGGTAGAGGCTGTTGCGAAAGTACAGGAAGGGTTTAAGAATCTAACTGTTCCAGTCAGTGTAGACTATCATGTTATTCCATCAGTAAATGATTTGAACATGGGTAGAAACACTACAATCAAGTACTCCGGTATATCAATGGATAACCTAAGGGATGAAGAATTTATTCCTACTATTACTGAGGAGGATGTTGCTCTTATTCATTACTGTCGCAAAAGAGAACGTAGTGCATCTCAACGTTTGAAGGACAAGCATACTCATGAAGAAGATGATGACCTTCTCTATGACTCTGATGGTAGAGTACATCTTAAACCAGACTTCTCAGAGTCTGAAGAATCTACTATTCAGTCTCCTGTAAAGAAGAGAAGAGGAAGACCACCTAAGAATACACCATTTAAGAATTAGTCGAGTTCATTTTTTTAACCTCTTAACTTTTTTTCTTGTGACCACGATTTTTTTGTATTTTTTGTATTGGGGGCTTTATCATTTTTCATAAATTAAATGATGGCAAACGTATTATTAGCTAACGAACGAGAGAAACAAATATGGGTCGTAACTTGCAAAGACCATTCAAGTGCGGTTATGGATATGGTTCCGTTTCCACCACC
>JAAHTG010000382.1_pt2 | contig 24519 bp, 28 predicted proteins | sample 6116081 | NCBI WGS metagenome assembly JAAHTG01 (sample SAMN13939989, study PRJNA603662) | sponge metagenome | isolation source: marine sponge | host: Mycale hentscheli | place: New Zealand | collected 2005 | reverse complement strand
GTCCTTGTCCTTGTCCTTGTCCTTGTCCTTGACCTTGACCTTGACCTTGACCTTGTCCTTGTCCTTCGCCACCTGCGTCGGACTCGCCTCCGCCTTCTGTGCCACCATTACCAGAACCTGCATCAGATTCTTGGAAGTCTGGATCGTAGGCGTCTGGAATACCGTCTCCATCGGAGTCGGAGTATTCACCATCGTTAGGATCGTTGGGGAATGAATCGGTGTTATCGGGTTTGCCATCGCCATCTGTGTCGGCGTTGTTAGGGTTGGTTCCTTTGGCATATTCCTGGGCGTTGGTCAGACCATCGCCATCAGGATCCGAGTTTCCATCTCCACCATTGGTGGGATTGAGACCGTTAGCGACCTCCCATCCATCGGGAAGTCCGTCGCCATCGGAATCTGCGTTGTTCATATTGGTTCCAGCATTCTGTTCCTCAGAATTAGTGAGTCCATCGCCATCCCAATCGGCGCCACCATCGGAGGGATCAAGCGGATCCGATCCGTCGGCGTTGGCGAGTGGGGCTCCGATCGCCAGCATAGTAGCGATTAGAAGGGCTCGGATAATGTTCAGGCTGCTGTTAATTTCTTGAATGTGTGTAGTGTTCTCCATTGTGTTCACGTGTTTGTTCATAGGGAACCCGCTGTTCCCTCTACTCAAAAAATGGTTCTTTCTTCTACCTAAAGGTGCGGTGTGGCTGCATCAATCCCTAAGATCAACGGCTTCGTCGATATACTGGGGTATCAATCCAGCATGTCGCCACTTCTTGTATGCCCAACGGAAGGCAGGATCGAGAACAAATATACGTCCTGTATCGCCTCGTGAACGATGGATACGACCAATCATCTGCAACCAAGTGCGGGCGGTTTCGGCCTCATACCAAGCATCACCATAGGTCTCGGGGTGACGGGTGCGTAGAATACGGACTCGCATGTCGGCCAAAGATGGATATGGAATCTTGGCAACTACCAACCAATGCACGGAACGATCTGGGTCTTTATCTGTGGGTATGGGGTCAAATCCTTCGTTGGTGTAGGTGCTCATGAGAATCTTGTTGCTGGCACCATCTCGAAATCGATCGATGAAAGCGTATCGATCCGAACCCATATCGGCAGAATCTCTGATTAGGCGACTGGATACTGAGGAATAACGACGACGGATAGCTTCGTTAAGACCGTCAGAGATAGCATTACTGAATGGTAGAATCAATCCCTTGCTATCTGGATACATCCTGGTGGCTATGCCGTGAATGATCTTGGCATGAGCCAGGAAGTCATCGGGTTGCCTACCCTCTCCACGCTTATACGACATGGTGCCACCGCGAACGGCGACTACGGGTCGATTGGCAATAGGGAAGTCAGAGTAGTCAAAACGAACGTAGGTGGTGGAGTTGGGGTCAAGACCCAATTCCTTGACAAGTCCTTCTACGTGACCTACGGTAGCGGACATGTAGAGTCGGATACGAGATCTGGACTCTAAGGTGGCACGAGCATACTCCCCAATCAAGATGGGCTTGAGGCTAATCCAACGTATACCGTCCTCACGAGTGCCAGCCTCCCAGTAATAGTTAGGATCAGTAGCCACTTCACCATTGGGAGCTGCGATGCGATCAAGGAATGTTCGAATGGATGCTACCTGTGTCTCAACCCTGGCACGTGCACTGGGTTCGTAAGCATCCCTATCCATAAGTGTGCGAACCCGTGATAGTAGACGCTGGAGCCATGAAACAATACGACCCGAATCAAGTTCCCAAGCGGCGGGATCATCAAGATGGTGGTCAGGATCAAAATCAGCCAAATCTGCAGGCAGGTCATAGAGATTAGGATCGTCGTCAGAAACGTTCTCGCCAAACAAGGTCTGCTGGCCGCTGCTATTGGATGACTTCTTCTTGCGTGCGCCCATGAAAGACTGCACCGAGACATCAATCATGCGAGCCACACTACGAGTGGTGATGTCTATGGTGAGGTTGCGTAGGACGGCCTGTGGAAGGCGGTCACACTCATCGTAGACTGCCAAGGGACGCTTAGTGAATTGAGGGTAGCGGAAGTAATAGTCGTTGGTAGTGATCACCGAAGCGGAATTGCTGGCGATAAATCGATCCCGATAGTATGGGCACATGCGAGTAGAACCGAGAAGGGAACCGATGCTATCCCAGTGATCACCGATGTCAACCCATCGACCGACAGTAGGACAACGATGCAGAATCTCCTCAGAACCGCAATCAGGACAAGCCCAGTCGTTTAACTCGGCTGGGACTTTAGAAAAAGAACAGGGGAACCCACGATCGCCGTCTTTGGTCGACACCCTCACCGTTCGGCAGGGTGCCTTGTCGGCGGTCAATACCGGACGCCTACGGAGTCCGAGGAATGGGTCGGGATCCCCGTCCTGATCTGCCTGCACCGCACGTTCACGAGCCAGAGCCTCAGCAACCTCAGCAGTAGAACGCGATACCTCAGAGGGTTCGATCTCTAAATGGCAAGCGTAATTGCGACGACCGGCAATGCGATGCACCACAGGTAGGCTACGAGAATACTGGTCGCCAAGAGCGACCTTATCGACAGTATAGTATGTGGGTGATGCTGAAACCAACTTAGAGAGAGCGTGTCCGATAACAGACTTGCCACCACCGGTTGGCATCTGGAGGAATATGTCGGTAGCACCACCCTCAATGGCTTGGATAATGTTGCTTAGGGCTTGCACCTGTTGGGGTCTCGGGCTAAACCCATCGTCCCCGCCGGTGCCTGGGAACACCGATCGGATGCGTTGTTCGTGAGGTAGTGGTGGATCATCGGCATGAGGTCGGGATGCGATAATGATGGTGCTAACGCCACCGTCACTGGGGCTCGTGGGAGCGGGGGGGGGGGTGCGGGGGAGGGGGAGGTCTGAGGTGGCACCAAGTGTGGTTGAGGCAGAACCCGGATCGCGCAGATCGGAGGATACTTCTGGACCGGCATCGGCAACAGGGGGCTTCCAGCGGCGACCATTGAGGGATAACACGATGGCTGAGGCTGACACTAATGGTGCAGCCCTATCCAGAAGAGATTCAAGAGTATTGGAGTCATGGACGACACGAACATAAGCTGTGCCAGATGAATTACGGCTGATGCGGAAAGGGGGCTCGTGAGAACCCAAAAGATGATTGGTGAAAATCTCGGTCTCGTCTGGCAATGGGGCGGTGCCCTCGGGACGAACCACCTTGACAAGTGTCGGATTCATGTTCGAGCATGCGACGACCACCGTTATGAGGTTGTTGTCACAGACTGTGAGCCAAACGGTGAGCAGCGCGATTGTCCGATGGATAATGGAGTCCAACGCTAACCCTGGCTCGAGCGATTCTATCGGCGATGCGGTAGAATGCAAACGAATGAGTGGGGTATCGTCGCGAGAGGTGTCTGGCGAGGAGGTATGACTGGAAGGCATGACCCGCTGGATAAGCAGGTGTATTGGCGGTCTCCGAGGGTTCTGGCATGATGGCCGGATTGACTTGGGCGGGTCGGGGTCTGTTGTAGAACTCCTTGTGAGCTATGATCATGGGGACGGAATCCTGGATGACGTTCTCCAGATCCTCGGGATCGTAGGCGAGATTTTTGCGATCGAGATACTGGGTAAAGCCAGCACGGGGGGATTCATCGGTGAGTCGGAAGAACTCCAGATCGGGTCTCGACATGGCGCTGACGACGCGACGTGACTCCCTTAGCGAATCGGGGTAGTGTTCCGGACGGTGGGAGCGATCCGGGTAGTATCCTCCCTGCATGTGTGGTGTTGCCACGGACGACTATCTCAATCTGATGTCAGATACCGACTTGGGCGATGACCAGGCTCTGGCGGAAGGCGCAAACCAGATACCAATGCTGGTCGTCCCAATTGATGATCCTGGCTTCGGGAGCCCAAGCGTGGTAACTGCCACATCCGCAGAGGAATAAATTGCGATCGTCAAGAACTCCCTTGGGCGGGGTCATACAATCGCTCCAAACCTCTGCCATAACTAAATCCACTCATCAACAAAATCATCGGTGAACGTGGGTTCGTCGCTATCAATGGGCATACGAACCGTGGGTTCTGGGAGTGCAAGTGGGGGTGGGATCTCAGAATCGTCGACCCGACTGATGACTATCTCATAATGACGGCCATCGATCCAGGCATCCATGATGCAATCTGCGCCGGGTCCGAAGACTACATCGGGATCGTCTCCGACTAGTTCGGGCATCTGTGCCATAATCTCATCGACATCTTGGCTGAATCGCTGGAACTCGTTAATGAACCACTTATTGGCTCGCTCAACCCAGTTTTCGTCATTGCCATCACGATCGAAGGCTCCAAAGACCTCATCAAGGATACGGTAGAACTCTTCTACGGCTTTATCGTCGTCCGGTTTATCGTCAGATTCCTTCATAATATCACCTGGTTTTTTCGACTACCTCAAGGCAACTCATGGGGTTTTGCATGATCAGGGGAATCGGGGTGTCTAAACGGACCTCCTTGGTGATTCTCAAAACAACGTGGGTGATACCGAGTTGAACCCCTTGAGATAGTGGGTTGTCCGACCAATATGACTTGGTTGCAGATAGGGCACCGGGAACTAAGCATGTCTGGCATCATAAAGACCCCCATACAAACATAACAATGACCATCATGGCGATTAGAGCAATAACGAAAACTGACCCCCAAAGGGTTTCCCGTAATGTGGGTTCATAGTCATCTCCCCAATCGACCATGGTATCAGGCTCCGAGGAATGTTGACACGATAATGCCTATGACTATGATGGTGGCAATAATGAAGGTTAGAGCCTTCTTGACGTCATTCTTAGTGAAACTCTCGGCGTCATAGAGTTCCCATGGTGTGCTTGGCATAGTATGGGATAGTAGGTGCACCTATTTCAAACTCAATCACTGGCGAGAGCGAGTGGAGGTTGGTTGGCGACGAAAAATGCTGACAATTCTTCAAGTGCATCAAGCCTCTGATCGGCAAACCATTCTCCATAAACTTCTCGAACTCCGGGGAGTTCATCAAGAGCAATATCCGTTAGGGATGCGCCAATAGCAAACATGGGTGGAGATGGTTTCATAGACTTCAGTGCCAAAAATCCTTGGAGTTGATCTTTAGCAGACTCCAGATCGACCGGATCAGTTTCAGAATCTTCCTCTAAGTATCGGATAGTATCCTGGATCATGGGAATATAGTAGTCATCGATAACCTGTGGTAATACCATCCACATCTGGAGGAATCCCAGTAGGCGCTCAGCTGAATCTGTATTTTCTAAGTCCGACGATCCAAATGTGAGGATAACTACATCGTTGGCATCGATGTTGCCTGCAATGCCAGGTAGGGCATCAATGAGATACTCATCGGTAGAATCGCTGAGGTATGGTTGAGGGTTCAGCGCCATGATGAGATATAGCCGTCCCGACTACCTAATCGTAACTCATCCGTAGGTGCCCAACTCGGGTTTCCACTTTAGGGTCTGAACCGAGTATCCTGTGGTGAGGCCATAATCCGTTTCCCAATTCATCTCGCTGCACTCATCCGATGAAATTACTCCTGATGTTTCCAACTTGTCGAAGTTCCAACCAACATATCCATCGTGGCGGGTGATAAACTCCTCAATGTTGTAGCCAGGCGGAAGGGCGTTACCTGTCCAATCTGCGAACTGATCGATATTTTTTTTCTCACTATCCCATAACTTATCCACGTATTCCTTGGCCGAATCTTCAGTTATGAAAACGCGTTGGTGGAGGTAACTGTCGCGATCGCTATTCCACTTTTCGACCTGCACCATGTAGACCTCACCCTGTGTCATCATGTCACGATTGATGATGAATGGTCGACTGGTCAAGGATCTCACCTCCGATTCATAACATTGGCCAATGTCATGAACCCTCCCTTCCCATAATAGGGTGAGATGGTGGTTCGCATTGACTTTCGCACCCCAACCTCCGCTGGACCCCGCCAATTATACTGAGGAGCAGTATACTCCTCTTCTCTGATCCATACTGACCAGTAAAGGGGACCCTCGGAGGCATTGGTTGTATCCCACTTGGGTCTGTTGTATGTCTGTTGATTACCTTGCCAATCCGTATAGACCTTGAAATTGTCCTCAACGTCTTCGTAGATCTGCTCGCCACGGAAGAATGTCCTTGGAGCCTCAAACCTCTGACTATGGAACCGGCCATCGGGTGTGGCGGTGGTGATCTCCATGAAGAACTCCATGTATCGCATCTTAAGCAACCTCTGGATGGTCTCCGCATCAACGCATTCGCTACCGAATGCCAATCTATCCGAATCCCATGCCAATGGCGGATCGGGGTTGGACTTGGTTTTTTTGAACAGACGAGTCTGGAGCTTATGCTCTTTCTTTAGGTGTTCCTCTGCCTCGGTGGCGGTGGTGTTGGCATCCCAATTAGGTAGTTTCATCAACGACAACCTCCGCAAGTGGCCACGATGTCATACTGGTGAGATTTAAGATCCTGCCAGGAGAAGTCGACAGGGGAGCGATCGGTTAGACGTTCGGGTGCAAACGGACAAGTCAATTCCAGCGCCATAGATACCTCTCCACAGTGTGTGCAACGATCATCTAATCGTTCAAGAACCCACCGACGCTTCCGGATTCGTAGGTCACGTTTCTGGGAAACAGCCTTGCGAACCAAACTCTTAGAGACTTTGTTAGCGACATAGTAGCGACGATTGTAGTCACGTTGCCAACGACGCTTGGCCTCGGGGTCAGAGAAGGGCATGCTGGACAATCGGAGTTCCGACTACCTGAACCTGTGGCACCCAATGTGTGGTGCGCTTATCTGGTGTTTTGAAACGGAGAACCTCGTTGCCATCCGGATCAAGACGGCGATTGTAGCACTCAAAATTAAATGTAGCATCGCCAGGGGTGCCATCAGGAAGTCGATAATCGCGAAGTGTAGCGCCCTTGGCCGCATAAGACTGGCGAATGCAAGTCAATGATGTGACCCGTAGTGCTTCCAAATTATCATCGCTGAGATCGCTAACTGTGGCGAGAGGGTGGATACGAGCGCGGTATAATGCCTCAGCCTTGAGATAATTCCCAATTCCGGCAATGACTTTCTGATCCATTAGGACTTCACAGATGTTCCGATGGTTCCTCGCGCGTAGACGCGAGAGCCAGAGGGCGGGCTTGATGTCATCATCGGCCAGAAGATCGGGTCCGAGTTTGGCCAATTTGGCATCGAGGAGGGATGCGTCAGGATCGTGAAATATCTTGAAGGTGCCAAAACGGCGGGAGTCGTTGTAGGTTAATTCGGGTCCGCCAACTATGCCATCGTGGAAAGTGAACGAGAGCATGTGGTGTCGGTTGGGGCGGGTGCGCCAGGATCCTGACATTCCGAGGGTGTTCCAGATCTTCCAGCCGTCAGAGAGTGTGAACCAGATGAACTTACCCTTGCAGTCAACAGATTCGACGGTGAGTGGTAGAGCCTCAATCAACTCATCAACCTGATCCCTAACTTGCTTGGCACGATAATTGTCGTTGATAAATCGTATGTCTGTGAGTTGACGTCCAACCGCTATCTGGGCGATACGATCGACGGTAGTCTTTACTTCCGGACCTTCTGGCATAAACGAAACCGGTGCATCCACCCGTTTAGGGGTTGCGGAAGCGGAATCTGTCTTTGAACTCAGTCTCTGGATCATAATCGATCTCAACATCCATAACCTCCCAGATGGGACATGTTCGGGAATGATCCAAAATTGACTGTCGGCCAACTGGAATACTTGGGAATGCTAACTCGTGATTGCAGACTGAGCACCACTGGCCATAGGTGATGTCATGGATAGTGTGCCAAATGTCCCACTTAGGTTCTCCAATTGGGGGTTCGGGATTGTCATTCAACCAATCCTCGTGCAACTCAGCTAGGACATTGATGTAGACGTCAAAAGGACTTGTTGGGTTGGCGGTGCGTTCGTTATGGATGTATTGGTAAAGGAGAGCAGGTGTCCCTTTACGATTTATGACACTCCTCATGAAGTGCAGTGGTATTCCTACGAAACCCAAATGAACACCTCACATAATGAAGGTGCCTGTGGCGATCAATGATACGATACCGGGGAGTGCAACCAACATAAGCTCCCACCATCGACGTTGTGTGTCCTGGACATTTTTGGTGGCATTTTCAATGACTGCGATCCGAGACATAAGTGGGGGTTGGCCGTTGCCGTCAACAACAACCTTGGAGAGGTGCTTGATGTCATCGTGGTGATACTCGGCTTCGGTGCGGAGTCTGACAATCTCCTGGCTGAGTGAAGAGATGTCTTCCTGAAATCCCTCAAATAGGCGTCCAAAGTCCTCGATGAATTGGGTGACGAGGATTTCGTGATCCCGATTATCTCGGGGCATTATTGTTTCCTCCAAGAAGTGTGCGGAAAATCTCAAAACGCGAGAGGATCAATTGGCTGCATTTGCTCATGTGCTGAACACGTTCTTGCACGCCATCACAGGCGTTGACGACATTACTAGCTCGGATCTCCGAGACGGCGATCATGGTTTCGATATTACGGGTCATTCTGCATCCTCCACTGAATAGTCGGTCTCATAGTCCCAAACGGCTCGACGTCCAGGGTCTGTGAGGAATATGGAATCCTGGTAGCCAAGATCGGCTACCGAATAGCGGGCATCGGTTTCCTCTGCACGCAGGTTGAACTTGTTTTTGAATGATTTTTTGGATTCAGATAGTGACTTCTTGTTCCAAAGAACCCATCGTGATAGCGATCCGGCGGTGGTAGGATCGTTCCACTTCTGGCCAGATGATTTAGCTCCGTGACGTGCCAGATACGAAGACTTGCGACCCTCGTCGTGGTGCTTGGTGAAGTCGGACATGCCTTTGTAGCCGAACTGAGTAGTCTTGGTGTCGCCAGATCCGTCGGTGAAAACCGCCTTCATCTTGGCGTTACCGGAGGTGCCCTTGCCGAACTTGACCGAGACGGGGCGATCGGAGATCGAGAATGCGTTGAACTCATCTGTGGACGACTCGGCGTCGAAAGACTCTGCCTCGTAATCCCTGAACCAGCCTCCTGTTGGGTGGCGGGGAAGGCCACCATCGGTGAGTTCAAAGAACCGAACGGTGATCTCTTTGCCGATGTGGGAGTCTGCCTCTTCAAACAATTTTGAACGGTATTCGTGGGTGCCATTGGGCTTAATGCGGAACCTCTTGCCATCTGGCATCTCGCAGATCCAAATGACGGTTCCCTCGTAGTTGCCCTTGCCTTCCTCGTATCCAACGATCTTGAACTCGTCATCCTGGAACGACTTATACTTCTGGAGGTGTTTTGATTTTCCATTGAGTTTGTAGGGTCCTTTGACGTTCCGAATCATGAGCCCCTCGTATCCTTGGGTGACGAACTTATCGTGAAGTGGATCAACATCATCTTTGTCGGAAAGGGTAGTGTTGTCAACCATGGCAATTGAATCCATGTTGCTTAGGCTGTCGGCCATTAAATTATAGCGGTCTATGAAATCCATATCGGGATCATCAAGGTTGATGCAATCATAAACGTTCAACTTGATCTTCTTTTCATCCTCAAGATCTTCGGGTGTCTTGTTGTTCCTACGAACTACTCCTGTGGATTGTTGGAATGTCAATTCTTTCGGATCTGCATACAGCTCTCCATCAATAACGATGTTGTTGGGAAAAGGACTTCCTTCGGAATCGCCAAGACTCTTTAGTCGTGTTGCCAATTCCTCTCGGATGTGATCCATCCCTGGGAATAATTTGTTCTTTCGGGATGTGAGTGATACGGTGCCATCAGCCTCTAAACGAGCCAGACATCTAACTCCATCCAGCTTTGGCTGGCCGATGGCTGGAAAATCTATGTCATGAGCCCTCTTTTTGAAATTAAGTGCCGTCATGGGCAATACGACCACATTATTCTTGGCTTCATCTACGGATTCAAAATATCCAGTTTCCTTCTTCTTTTTCCACTTGGCAGCGGCTTCTGCATTTGCCTGCTCTTCGACTGTGCGTCCTTGCTTGCCAGCCTTGATCACGACACCTTTGCCTTCGACCATAGATCCTCCAACTTGGCCATGGGAACTGATGTATGCCCAATTCCCGTCGGGGAGTTGTTCGGTGCGGATTCGCCATTCCTGGATTTTACCAGTAGTGGCTTTCTTAAAGATGGGAGGGAATCTTTTTTTTGAATCGTCTTCTGCGTCCTTGTCCGTGAACGCACCTCGGGAACGGCTGTTCCATGAGTTTGCCCAAGCGGCATACTCTTCCTCGTCCATGCCCTTCATCCAATCGGGGCTCTCGTAGAAACTAGGGTGGATACCACCAGGTTGATCCTTCCACATGCCGATCTCATAAGAGGTGCCGTTGAAGATAGCGGGGACGAATCCGTTGGCGGCGGTGTTTTCGTCAAAGACGCCGTCAGCAATCATGGTCTCCAGATCATCGGGATCCTCAACTGGGTAGTCGTAGTGGGGACGCTTATCGTCACCGTAATTCTCTTCGGCATAATCGATAAGCCAGACGCAGTTGTCACCGGATTGGAGGTATTCAACGGCTTCTTGGGGGGTGAAACGGCGGAGACTATCTTCTGCAAACCAGAGATCGGGAGCGCCACGACTGGGTTCGCGATCGGGAACCAGACCGGTGTCATCATCGTCATCGGAATCGGCTGCCATCATGGATCGCAGAGCGGAACGACGTCCCTTGCGTCGGAAGGAATCCCTGGAAGGTCTCCTCTGCTTGTTAAAGCGATTTAGGGAATATCCGCGAGTCTTGCCCTCGGCGTCACGATCCTCTGTCTCCTCCTCAAAACACATTTCACACACTGCGAGTCCACTCGGCCAAGTCGTCAAACCTCCTCTTTTTGATCCGTCTTTTTCGCAATAGTGGCAAGTCATATCTGATGGGTCATCGGTTTCCGCACCGTAGCGTCGGATGTGGGATTCTTCCTCATCATCCGCCCAATCGCGGAGTGTGAGGTTGCCATGACTATCGATCTCGTGTTCGACCCAGTCTTCAAAGGAATCATCTTTGCCGTGGGTCGTCTGCTCCGGATTTGACCAATCTTGGAAGGTAAGCTCCTCGGAATCCATGGTATTGAGTGCCACATATTCAATACCCCATTTGCCAGCATCGATCTGGTAGAGCATGTAGTGGATTTCGTTGAATTGAGCCTTCTCATTCTTCCTCAGCCAACTCTGGGCGGCTCGGTGAGCATCATCGTGAGCTAAAATGTATTTGTCGTGGAATAGATCCACTTGTTTGACTTCTATGTCAGCGGGTGCATTGGAAAGCATATTGCTCCAGGCTCGCTCTTTTCGGAGGTCGTAGGCAGCGGCGTCAAATACTTCAGCAGCCATCAATTGCTTGCCAAGATTCTGTTTGGTTTGTTTCCTGGCCGCCTGGGCGGAGAGGTTGGTCATGACATATAGTCCTCCAAATGCCGCTGCTGACGCGATAGCCATGCGAGTGGCGTATGGCATGGTGATAGTCTTGGCAATCAAAACATCCCGAAGTGTGTCGACGGCAACGTAAGATCCTCCGACGGTAAAAACGGCACCGATGATTGATAGCGTCTGCACCATGCGATAGACTGGTCGTTTCCGCTACCTAAAGGCGAGCATCATCATTCAACGACAGTTTCCGCCGATGGTGTAGCAATATCACATACGCCATCCGGGCAAGCCATCTCGGAAGTAGCTTCTTCGAGGAACTTGGCATCGGCTTCTGAACGAATCTCGATACCCTCAGACTGCAGGTGAGCCACAGCCTCATCGACAGTCAGCGGGGTCAATGGTTCGTTGCCTCGTGATCCTGATCGGTAAATGGTGGTTCCCTTCAACTTGGGTGCGTAATCCAAGAGCATATCTTTGAAATCTTCCACGTCGTAATCGTTGGGTAGATTGATGGTCTTGGAAACAGCATTATCGATGTGCTTCTGGCAAATAGCCTGCATCTTGAGGTGGGATTCAACATCGACCTCGTGAGATGAAACGAAAGAGGACAGATCTGCGCCAGCCTCGTAAAGTGATTGGAATAGCGGATCGACAACGATCTGTTCCTTGAGGATGCGGTCATTGGAGCCGGGGTCGGCAGCGTAGAAACGTCGCTTATACCCTGGTGCGAAAATTGGTTCAATGCCGGAGCTGGTGGCTGCCACCATACTGGTGGTGCCGGTTGGGGCGATGGTTAGGATGGCGCAATTGCGGATACCATACTCGCGAACCTTGGCTCGGGTGCTTTTGTTGAGCGTCTGACAGAAACCGGACTCCAAAAACTTCTCGGCATCGAAGACCGGGAATGCTCCCTTCTCTGCTGCCAGGTATGTGCTGGCCTCGTAGGAACGCTTCTTGATGAAATTGAACAACTGATCCACCTTGCGTCGACCCTCGGCACGATCGTAGCGAACACCGATCTTAACGAGTGCATGGGCCATACCCAAAACACCGAGACCAATCCGACGAACCTGCTGGCAATTCTTCTCAATCTCTGGTAGTGGATATGTGTTGACGTCCAAGACATTGTCGAGGAATCGAACACCCATCGTGACAGTATCGCCAAGAGCATCCCAATCAAAATCATCGCCAGCCTCATTGATGTGCCGGCTTAAGTTGATGGCACCCAAATCGCAACAGCCATAGGGTTCCAACCAGATCTCACCACATGGATTGGTGCTGATCAATGGGCTGTGATACCAGATGTTATTCATCTTGTTAGCTAGACCACGGTTGAGGATTCCGGGTTCACCAGATTCCCAAGCGTTGCGGGCAATAAGATCCCAGAGTTCAGTAGCGGCAATTCGATCAACTTCCTTGCCACGCCAAGTCATGACGATGTCTTCGTCGTTGCGAATGGCTTCAAAGAATGCTTCGTCAACATTGATTGAAACATTAGCGTTGCGGAGAACCTTGTCTCGCTGGTGCTTGAGGAGATTATGGAGAACGATCTCAGATTGCGGATCGTTGGCAACGGCTTCAACAATGGCGTTCACTGCATCCGAAGGCAGATCAGGATATGTTTTGGAAAGGGCTGCACGAACGGATTCCTCAGATGATGTATCAATTTCGACACGATTGAACTTCTTGAACAAGAACTCACGGATGTCTCCATGATTGTAATCAAGGCAGAGCATAAGTGCGGTTCGACGTCCGCCACCAGCCTTGATGACTTCGCCGACTTGGTCGATGACTTCCATCAAGGAAACAGCTCCGGTAGCCTCTCCACCAGTTCCTGTGATTGGAGTTCCGCGAGGGCGGATTGGTGTGAAATTGATGCCAACGCCACCACCAGTTCCGGAGATGATGAGCATATCGGAAACAGTCTTGCCCCAACCCTCACGAGAGTCGTCGGTGGGGACAACGAAACAATTCAACAATTGACCCTTGGGTCTGCCAGATCCGTAAAAGATGCGACCACCTGGGATGAACAAACAATCTCGAAGTGCGCTGTGGAATCTCTGTGACCACTTGGATCGATTGCCATTATGTTCAGCGGCGGCAACGTGATTAGCGACACGAAGAGTGGCTTGATCCCAAGTCTCCTCTCCAGCGATGGCATAACGTTGTTGGAAAATGATATTTGCGAGATTTTCTGGTGTGTATGCAGGGGGGTTCTGGGAAGATTCTTCGGTCATGACTATCACTCCTGGCGCCAGTATTGGTCGCCAGGTTAGTGGGTCTGGCAAGCAACTACTTGAACCCTCAGTGTGGAGGTGGCCTGGGTTCCCTATCGTTATCTGACGCTATCTGGCGGTATGGTGCTCGAGGGTGCTGAAATCGCCCAGTCGTATTCGATCTGTGGGCGATCATCCGCGGGCACTTTGGCGCGTGCCAAAATCCACTCCAGACGATCCGGAATGACGTCTCGGACATATTCTGGATTGAGTTCGATTATGATGGAATCACGACCTTTGGAGGCGGCGACTCCGGCCGTGGTTCCAGAACCACCAAATGGATCAAGAACGGTTCCATCGGGTGGGCAACCAGCAAGGATACAGGGTTCAATTAGGTCAGGTGGGAACATAGCGAAGTGGGCTCCACGGTAGCGTGATGTAGCGACCTCCCAGACCGATCGCTTGCGACGGGTATCGGAGATGTAGCGGAAACCCTCACCATCTCGGCGGGGTGTGCCTTTGCTATTGAAAGATCCACGAGGCTTAGAGGTTCCCTTAGAACCGTCGCCCCACTTAGCAGGCTCTTTGATGGCTTCAACATCAAACCAATAATTGGTGGTCTTGGTGAGTAAAAATATGGTTTCGTGTGAGCGGGTGACTCGATCTTTGACAGACTCGGGAGTGGGATCTGGTTTTGACCAGATAATCTCCTGTCGAATCATCCAACCATCGTCTCGTAGGGCAAATGCCAACATCCAGGGGATTCCCATAACCTCCTTGCGCCGACCGCCACCGGCCTTCTTAGAAAGCCAGGTGTCGCCGATGTTAAACCAGCAGGTTCCATCCGGTCGGAGAACCCGACGAACCTCACGCATGACGGAGACCATCCTGTCGATGTAGTCTTGGGGATCGGACTCAGTGCCGATCTGATCTTGATTGTTGTAATCACGTTGCGCCCAATATGGTGGTGATGTGACAACGCAATGCACAGAATCAGATTCCATGTTTTGAAGACGTTCTTCAACTTCGCCAACACAGACGGTAATTTTGGTCAATCAGGATCGCCTCTTGAAGACGATTGGCCCTTTGGAACCATTTCGCCTAACAATTAGGAAGTCGGTGTCTTTCTTCATGAGTGCTGATAGCTGACGTCGACTGGGGACTTCACGGCGCCCAGTCTGGATTAGTCGGTCAATAACGTGCGCGGAAGTGACTTCCTCGCCGATTTCAATCATTGATTTAGCTGCTTGGTAGTTGGTTGGTTTTGAGTTCATTTTAATCATCCTCGGTTTGCGATCAATGCGGCCATCGCGATGCCTTCGTGGGGATTCCACGAGATTTCAACAGGGGTGTCGTTGCCACCGCGTAATCGAATCTCTTGCTTACCGACCGTAGCCGAAACAAGAGAATTGACAACCTCAACGGAATAAGCCGAGACGGCATCGGTGGGTGAATTGACAACTACATCCTTAGGTCGCCAAACCAGGGGTTCACGATCGTCACGGATAGCCCACGAAATACCATTGCCAGAAGCATCCGACTCGGTAGTTATTAGAAAATCGTTGGCTACCTTAGCAGCCTTAAGGAATGACCGTGCACCATCGGCAGGAAGGGTGGCGTCAAAGACATAATCAAAGTTTGGCCATTCTGGGGCTCTTTGCCCCTCCATTAGACGCATATTTAGCAATTTGATGCCACGTTCCATGCCATTGGACAAAAGAGCGAACCGAAATGCGCCATCTTCCTGGTCAGTAATCCGAAGTCTTAGATCATCCTTAGCAGTTAGAGTCTTGATGATGTCATCCATGCGAACAAGCACGACGGCCAACTCATAACGAGAATCGCAGTCGTATTCTGAGAATCCGGTGTGATCAATACGAACCTGAACCATACGGGCTCGATTGGCATCAACCATGCGGACGGTCATACCCTCAGAATTGAATTGAATAATAGCCTCCTCACGAACGGCCTTTAGGATCTTGAGAACATTCTTGAATGCAGGAACCTTAATCTTAGCTTCGAGACCCACTTCAAACACTCTCCTGATCTGAATCAGATGCGACCAGGTATTTGATGTCATCGCGCGTGTAGACATTTGGGACGCAATGATCGCCAACAATCGCGTCTTTGACTCCCTCGGCAGCCAGACGACGACCGATGAGATCAACATATTGAGGATTCAACTCAATGCCGATGAAATCACGAGCCAATGTGGCCGCTGCTACAAGAGTGGTTCCCGATCCGGACATGGGGTCGAGAACTATACCATCAGGTGGTGTGAAGGCATGGATAAAATCAACAGCCAGACCAATGGGCATGGATGCGGGATGCTCTTTGCGAAGACCGTTATTATCGCGAATGGCAGAATACGTCCAGACTGTGCCACGACATTTGGTGTCTTTGATAGCCATCTCGTATGGGGTGGTGGTGCCATCCGTCATACGCTTGGTGCCCTTACGTGTGATGCCGGCATGCTTGGAAGGCACCTTTAGTGCCTCTTTGTCAAAGTAGGCGGGTTTGCTACCCTTAAGGAAAATGAGTATGTATTCGTGATCTACTCGGAAACGGCGAGTCCACCAACCTCCTGGGGCACCTTTGCGATGATAAACAACCGTCTCAAACAAACGGAATCCTGCATTGTCACACCAATCAATGGCGGTGCGGAATGTGGTTAATGATTTGGCGTAATCTTTGGTGCCATCATTGATGACCATACCAGCCATACCGCCATCCTTGAGAACTCGGAAACATTCACGACCCAGTTCAGTTAGATCGAATGGGGGTGGGGAACCATCGTTGCCATAATTCCTCATGGCATCATAGGGTGGTGAAAAGAAGATGCTATCGACTGATTCATCGGCAACATGATCCTTGAGCATTTGGACGCAATCGCCGTTATGGATGACTGGCATACTATGTAGTTCTGGCAACCACCTATTTAGCTGCTACGGTCGAAAAGGCTAGTTTGATCCGGGGCGTTGGGAGTTTCCTTGGTGCCATCTTCTGCAACCAAAACGATAACTTCTCTTTCGTCATTGGAGGAGACAGCTTTCCATGGCTCACTGATAAACGAACCCAATCCTTGCCAAGTCTTGGATTTGGGATTCATCGGGGCGCGGTCAGGGTCATCCCAATTGGCCACGAGATCTGCGACCGAGTTGTATGAGCCCATGATCTTCTCGGCCGTTCCACGACCAACCTTAGGGATACGTTCTAAGAGTGACGAATGACGGTTCCGAGTAGTTTGGACAACTGTGACGGGTCTGACAAATGTGCCGAATGAACCTTCTGCGATCCGACGACGAATGGCGGACACTTGCCGGACGGTGCCAGGCTTGTTAGCGGTGTAGATGACTGGGAGAACCTCGACAGATAGACGATTAAGGTGTGCCTGCAAACTGGCAACATCAGACTTAGAGGAACCCCAGACCAGATCCGGAGAACCCTCGATAAGTAGGAAGTAGCGATCGGCATTCTCAACCAATCGCGAGATCTGTTCGGGCATACGCTTGGACTTCCAGGATCCCATGGCGTCAGCCCAAGTCTTGCGTTCAATAACTGTGCGATGACCTTCCTCGGTGATAATAGCGAAGTCTCCTTCAGGTAGAGCCTCGTGATCGACATCAAAGCCAAGTTGCTGATCTACCAGGGATGCTGCGAAGGATTGCTCTTCGTGAATGTCCACGATAGTCCTAATGGTCGTCATGAATCGTGATGGAGCGGGCACCTATATGAGTGCATCACACCGGCCAGACGACGTTGCCATCGGAATCCAATACTGGGAGTCGATCGTGGGTGTGGTATTTGAAATCAACAACATCCAGACCCAAAGATCCTAATCCTGACCTCGATGTCTGGGCAGTTATCGGCTCACTCCAAAGATGAACTGGATACCCCTGTTGTTGATACTCATCATCAGGGATGGCGGTTTCAATCATTGTCATGTCGAAAAGTCCTCCCGCATTGCGGATCGCGTCGTTGACTTGACCTTCCAACAATGCTAAGGCTTGCCAACCGCATGCGCCACATTCAATTGTCGCCCAAGGGAAGTCCTCGATTCTGAGGCCGTGTGGGAGATGGTAGCCCCCAGTCTCGGGGCATGGCGTGGTCTGGTATGCCACCCTGCCGGCGACGATGTCACGATAATGCTTCTCGGTGCCTGTGGCGGGGGCTACAAGATAGGTGCGATTGATGATCGAACGCTTATCCATAATGATTTCACCACTTCAGCTTACGGATACGCATGGGTCTTGGAGGTGTATTTTCTGGAGTAACGCGATGTTCTGGGATTTTGTGACCGCAATCTGAGCACTCATCAACCGTAGAATAATGTTTGGGGTCACTATCCCACCCGCACATGGGACAGATCCAAGGTATGAACTCCTCAATGGCATAGGTGCGATTGATGACTGCTCGCAGATCCATCACACGAACTCCTTGCTTATGTCCAAAAAACCGATGAGCATGCTTGGGAAATAACCCATGAACTCCTCACCATCGCCCACTTGGAAGGTGATGAAACCGCTATCCCAGGTATGACCGTTTGAGAAGTGTCTCTCAAGGGGTGGCCAACCATCCTCGTTGAGATACCAATCGGGGTAACCCGCAGCCTCGGCTTCGCTATCGGTGGGGATGTCATCACGAAGCTGCTTGACCATGGTGTAGAACAGACCATCCTCGGATGCCGAGTCAAATGGATTCGGACCGTATCCGCCATTGGGTGGTCTAATGGCGGAACCCTTGAAATTGAAAACCCAACTTCCGAGTTTGAGGGTGGCATTAAGCGGTCTGACATCGCTACCAAACATGTCATCGGAAAAATGGCTGAATCCACCGGGCGGTAGTTGGGAGAGTGATAATTCTCCGATCATCTCGTGGTATAGATCCCTGTCACGTTCCGCCAGGGGGCGAAGATCTCGAGGATTGCTTTGGGGTCGAACCTTACGATGGTTAATGATTGCGGGGTATCTGTGGGGAACGAACACCATCGGGTAGTCAGAAGGGTTGTAGCGTTTGCGGTTATGATCAAGGAATCGTCTCTTGAACCAACGCATGATGATGAATGGTGGATGCGACTACCTTAACGTTCTTCTTCATGGGGTGGTTCCCAGGAAGAGGGTAGACCGGAATTAAGACGATCTAAGTGTTCAGCATAGGCGGGATCAATATCGGCGTCAGAATCGCCATTAAACAAACGGACAAACCAGAGATCACGATGACATCGTCCCATGCTGCGTAGTTGACGTAATAGGTGGTGAATGCTCTTATGAGCCATCTCACCATCAACATCGGTTATGGCAATGACATGGTCAAGCAATTTTTCTTCCAGGACGAACTCCTTGGGGACTGACATAGACTCTCCTGTGTCAATGACCTATTTCAATCTGCGATAGCATCGTAGATAGGTTGGCAGACTACCGATCGGAGAGCTGCGGACTTGCGGAGTGTTTCTATCTGTTTGCGGAGGTATTGATCCATGGCAGGCGGTGAATCGATGTCGGAGGGGAGAATTCCAATGAAATCATAGGAATCGGAATCGCCAAAGATTTCTTCCTTCTCGACTTTGCGTCTTTCGTAGCGTTCCCTCCGACGGATGACCCAATCCGCGACGATACCGTCACGAAGGAGTCCCCAGTATTCGACGATGATCGGTCGGAGAACTGTGGAATCATTAGGTAGGATCAACCAATCGGGACTAAACTCATAGCCGCCCAACTCAATGGTGGGTTCGTAAATGGTTTGATAGCCATTCTCAAAAAACCAATTGTCAACCTTTGCCTCCGAGTAGGATTTCACCCTGTGACCAGAAGCGGTGGTCACATGGGTGGATTGCTTTCGACGACCCACGAGATACTATGGTAACTTCGACTACTTGAACGGTAGCCGGATCATGCGTCGATAGACCATGGCCATAGGTCGCAAGTCGATATTCTCGACCGCAGATTCGGGGATCGCTTGGATTTCAATTAGACGATCGTAGAACTTCTTCTGGCGAACTGGATTGGCACCCCCACGGATTTCAAACAAAAGACTACCATGCCGACTCTTGAGTAATTTGTCGCCAGCAGGTTCACCCCCTCTACGAATCTGACGTCCACACCATTCTGTGAGATGCGAACCAATGTTATCCAACCATGAGTCAGAGATCTTGGCAAATTGGTAGTGTTCGCCAGGAATGGCTTCTAACGATCCGTGCTCGTTGATCAGAGCCGTAGCCTGGCTCGGACCAATTGTTGGCAGCCCTGGGACATTGTCGCTGGTATCTCCAGTCAATGCCTTCCAATCAGCATAGACATCGGGAGCCACACCAAACTTGCTAACTACATCATCCGATGTTAGGATGGCGTGGAGCTTATCGCCTGCGGTAGGATCGAGAACCTGGACATTGGGATACTCCAGTAATTGTAGGAGATCCGTATCTGCAGAAACAATGGTGATCTTCTCGGTGGCTGGGGCGGCTACCACATATTCGGCAATCAGATCGTCAGCTTCGTGTGTGTCGATGTAGCGATGTGACCAACCATCGTTGAGATTGACTGGAAACTCGAATGCGGCGAAATGATCCCTCATATCTTGAATGGTGGATTCGGAAGCACGATATGATGCGATGATCTCCTCGGCCTCTTTTTCCGTAGCCTCGGGGCTAATGATGATACGATTGGCCTTATACGTCTCAAGAAGGCCACCTCTGCGTTGGCGGGCGAGGGTTCCGTCATAGCAGACAATGACGTCTGCGGATGAGAGACCCAGTTGCCGGAACCTAAATCCCAGATACTTGAGATCTTGGACTATGGCTCGGCGACCTGATTTGACTCCCTTTTCAGGAGCGCAATTGCCATTGGCTACACCAGCAAGGATGCGTGCCAGCAAGCCTCGCTTGGCGTAAAGGTGTCGTCGCCAGCGTCCGACAAACCAACCGACATCAATGAGGATGGTGCTATCGGGCATGTGCTGTGTTGGGACGGGCACCTACTTCAAACAATTTAACCCAGATGGCGATTGATGAGGGTTCGCTTGCGGAGAATACCGGTGTCGAGGAATGATTCCTTAACCTCGCGTTCTTGGAGTGTGTAGCCGAGGAAGATGCCGAGGAACCAAGTGGAGCGATCATTGGAAGGGGTTTGGTTATCTCGAAAGTTGAGCCTGGTGATGGGGAGTGCGGGCGTTCGACCCATCATAACATTTTCACCATGCGAAGTATTGGCTAACTCAAACTCCACATTCTCCAATTGCTCGTAGACATGAACTGCGGAAGGGATACTTTGCTTGAGGGGTAATCCAGGTTGGCGGGGATCTATGAAGAACTGCTTGGCGGTTGAATTGTAAAGGGCATTAGCATCGGCAGAGGTTCGATCGTTGGAGAGATCATATTCCATGGAGCCATAAAGGTAAGATGCTACGGCGGCCTGAATATCGCCGATAGTGCATGACATTGATTCAATGCGCTGATTAGGATCGCCCTCGACAAGGGTGTTGACGATAAACGCCATCATGGCTATCTCAGTATCGGAGAATGGCATTGTCATCATAGCCATCTCATCCAACCATTCCTGCCCGATGCGAGATAGGGCATTTGAGCGATCCTGTATGGATTGGGAGAGATTGGGAGTCCTATCCCATGAGAGGTAGTTTATGTATCGATTATTCATGTATGGCCTGTCAAGTTCGTCTCCTGTTTCCCAGGGTCCGTCCTCTTTTGACATAACCATCCATAGTGGGGGTTGATACTTCAACTGATGCTAACCGAATTGGCGAAGTGATCTTCTGATTGATCGCTAGTTCCCTCAATGCGATACTTGGCCAGGATTTCGTATGTTCCGGGCGGTAGGTCATTGAAAAGAGCAATTTCAGCAGATCCCATAAACATAGTCTGGTTACCATCGTGGTTGTTGAATACTCTAAAAGTCGGATTCTGGTGATACTCTGAGACATTGTAGTAGGCACCGTTCTGATAGACCGTGATGAAGATTTCAATATCGACATAACAGTCCTCAGCGATCGGACCATCGTGGGTGAGGTTCCAAGTAATGGAGATGTCGCTACCGTATGATGTCAGAACCAATGATTCCGAAGTGATGGTGAGATTTTCACATGGCTGGGGTTCGGGTTCGTCCTCTGGGTGATCAAAAGCGACGTTCTTCCAGGATCTCTCTATGATTGACTGATCATTCAGATCTCCCCAGATGGCTATCCAGTAGAAGTCGTAGTGTGTTGCATCCTCTACTGTGAAATCACCAAGGGTCTGGTAGTGGACATCCTCGACGTATCCAGAGATATAGTGCTGAGATACCGCGTAATCCAATAGTGGATCATAGGTTCCATTCTCCACTACTGAGAATTGGACGGAAACGTTGTGCCCTCCCGACTCATCCCCGTATCCGCAATCCAGATCATAGCCAACGCTGGCGTGGGTATCGTTATTGGCAAACTGGATACCATAGAGATTGATGTCGCAGATCTCGGGTTCTGAATCGGTGATGTAAAGCCATCCTGATAGATCCACTTGCATCTCCTCACCTTCTGAAGATAGAACAACCTGTGCCTGCCAATCTCCTGCTGAGACTTCGTTGAAGGTGTGTGAGTAGTAGTTGCTACTTCCAGAGATAGACTGCTCATGTATGATTTCTTCCCCCTCGTTATCGTCGACAGGTAGGAGGGTGATCTCTATGTCGTAGTTCTCACAGGACGAATCCTCGTTTTGGCCAATGGAGAATATGACATCGACTGTGTCTGCTTCGGAAGATGTCTGCAAGTTATCGATGAAAGCATCACACTCGGGTTCGGGTTCGGGATACTCACAGGTTTCATCGTCCTCAGTAGCCTTGTCATCGTAGTTGGTAGCCTCGGAATCGGTGCAGCCATAAACCGGTTGCGGATCAGGAGCCTCTATGTAGACCAATTGGGAAGGACCACCCCAATGAGAACCGTCGAAGTGGTATTCCACGTTGATGACGTATTGACCAGAATCCATGTCGTAGTGATGATCATCTATGGTATACTGATCGCGGAACTTGTTGTCGATCTGGTATGAATCCCACATGAATCCACGATCCTCGTCCCAGATCTCCACGACGAAGTAGCCCTCCATGTGGCGGTTGCACTTGTTCCAATCGTTGAAGGTCATCTGGATCTGCAGATCGTTGTTGAAGCCCTCACCGTTGGCATCGAAGTCCTGGATGGTGACGGCATCCCATCGCCAATCTTCATTACACGGTGGTCCGGGGCCTGAAGGGGTATCATCCCAATAACAAGAACCGTCATCGTAGTCCGCCTCCGGATCGTAGTTGTCTGCACCTGGGGCCGTGCATCCACCATATTCAATGTAGATGTCACCGTCGTCGACATCACCCTCGTTTGATCCGAGAACATCAATGACACCAAAAGCTTCCAATGATCCACCAGTGAGGAGCAGGAAAACGGGGACTAATGTGGCGATGAGTTTCTTGAGATCATCTGCCTTGCGTTGAGCAGATGCCAATGCACGATCAACAATATCGCCCTCCAATGTGGTTTCTACCACTACTTCGGTTTTGTTCTCACCGCCATTGAGAACTTTGTTTTCTGAAACTTGGGCGTTCACTGCCTGGACGGTAGTGATCAATGCCGCTGCTTCTTTGAGTTGGGTAATCAGATCCTTAGGCTCTTCCGTTTGACGGTGTGAATCATTTAGGATACCATCGTCTAACAAGTCGGCTAATACGTCTGCTTCGTCTCGACCAGTAGCCTCGGCCACTACTCGAGCTTTTTCTTTAATGTCATCAAGATCTTCTGTTGGCATATAGTCACTCTCACTTGCCTTTACCCTTGCTCTCTAACGCATCCAATCGACGTTCTACTTGCGAAATACGTCCACCATGAGCCGGATGGTCGGAAAAATCGCCAGTAGGTTGGGGGTTTCTTTCCATATCTGCTTGGTGCTTAACTTGAATCTCATTCATGGATCTCTCATGAGTGGCTTGAGACTCATAGTCTTGTAATTCCACTTGCTTTTCCTGATTCCAAGTTTCAATAATTTTGGTGACTACCAATAATGCTGGACCACCGATGATGGCCAGGATAGAAACGTAATCCTCAGATGAATTGAGATATGTAGGGTCCCAGGCGGTGAGGACAAAGAATCCAACTGCCAGGAGAACCCATGCGTAGACGATGAGCAAACCTGTTTTCTGCATCATGCGATCGTTGTTGGTCTTATCGGTTCCTGCCATATTGATAAATTGAACTCTACCGATACTTGAGTGTGATGACTCCGATCCCAGAGTTCCTGCATAATGAGTGAAAAAAGGTGGGCAACCTCGTCGAAGTAGAGGTGGTTATGACACGTTGTGGTGGTGTGCGAAGCTGTTTCGAGGTGCCCAATACGAATTGGATTTTTCGACTACCTAAAGCTCTCAGACTCGGTAAAGTCCGACAACGCGATCGACACGGAATCTCTTGAAGACCGCTCCTGTTGCAGTGCGTTCCATGACGTTGGCAGTCATGCTATCGGGAGAATATGGCTTGTTGAAAAAAGCATCCATCTCACGAATGTCGCCGTTAGACTTGACAAACTGCACGTGGAACATCTGACCTACTGGAATCTTTTCCAGGAATCTCTTAACGGATCCTGTGGGGATGGTATTGCCATGAATCGCAGGATCGTATGAATCCGCCATCCAAACGGCTCCGACTCCGTAGTCCTCGGCTTCCATGCCGACGGAAACATCGAGATCCTCATCGATGGTGTAGTAGAGATCGGACCATGGAGGTTGCTCCAGGAAGCCGTGATCATCCAACATCTCAAAGTTCTGGAATCCCATGATGGCGAACTCATCCAAAAGGGGAATCTCACCCACCATGGTAATTCCCCGATTGTCCTCGTAAAATCTCCAATTGGGGTCGAACTCATTCTTCTCGTATGACCGGGGATCCCTTCCATTCTGACCCATGATCGCCTCCCAAT
>JAAHTG010000830.1_pt1 | contig 24521 bp, 22 predicted proteins | sample 6116081 | NCBI WGS metagenome assembly JAAHTG01 (sample SAMN13939989, study PRJNA603662) | sponge metagenome | isolation source: marine sponge | host: Mycale hentscheli | place: New Zealand | collected 2005 | reverse complement strand
GGCAGGTGGCCGATGGCCCAAGTGCCAACGGGGCCCACCAGCGGCGCTGAGGAATTTTCGATGAAAGCAGGCCCGGCAATCGCCCATATCTGCCTGTTTTTACTCAGGCCGCTTGCGGATTGACCGTCAGGGTTTGGCTGGCTGGTCACAGCGTATGCTCATGACGGGCGGCCAATACCGATATGGGTGAAGCCTTTTTCTTCCATGTCTGCCTGGTTGTATATGTTGCGTAGATCAACCATTATCGGCACTTTCATTAGCGATTTTACTTTTGCCATATCCAGCGCGCGGAACTGATTCCATTCAGTGATAATCACCAAAACATCCGCATCTTGCATGGGCCCATATGCATCATCGTGAAAATGCACGCCTGACAGCATTTCGCGCGCTTCCGGCATGCCCTTTGGGTCGTAGGCATGGACTATTCCGCCAGCCTTTTGCAGCGCCGGAATGATATCTAGTGATGGGCTTTCGCGCATGTCATCCGTGTTTGGCTTGAAGGTCAGCCCCAACACAGCAACCCGTTTTCCGTCAAGGCTGCCGCCAGATGCCTCGATAACCCGGTCTGCCATTGCCAGCTTGCGAGTCTCATTTACATCAATAACCGAGCGCACAATTTGCATGGGAATACCGTGGTCGTCTGCTGAATGCATCAAGGCGCGTGTGTCTTTTGGAAAACAGCTGCCGCCAAAACCGGGGCCTGCATGCAGGAATTTGCCGCCGATACGTTTATCCAACCCGATGCCCTTAGCCACCGCTTGCACGTCCGCACCTACAACTTCACACAAGTCGGCCATTTCGTTGATGAAGCTGATTTTGGTCGCCAAGAAGGCATTGGCAGCATATTTGATAATTTCTGCAGTTTCCCTGCCCGTAAACAAAAGTGGTGATTCGTTCAGGTTAAGCGGCCTGTATAGCTCCTGCATTACTGCTTGTGCACGGTCATCGTATACGCCGACAACCACCCTGTCAGGGCGCATGAAGTCTTCGATCGCGGCCCCTTCGCGCAAAAATTCGGGGTTTGACGCGACGCTGAACAAGTCTGCATCCAGCTTATTGGACAACAGTTTCTTGATTTCAGCACCGGTACCCACAGGCACCGTCGATTTGGTGATTACAACAGTAAAAGACTTTATGTGATCAGCAAGCTCGTCAACAGCAGCGAATACATATTGCAGATCAGCGTGGCCATCTCCGCGACGACTGGGTGTGCCAACCGCAATGAAAACAGCTTCGGCCCCGTCCATTGCTTCGCCCAGGTCTGTGGTGAAACTAAGCAAACCGGATGACTGATTGCGGGCAACCATTGTATCAAGGCCTGGCTCAAATATGGGAATGATACCGTTTTTCAGTGCCTCAATTTTCGTTGCATCTTTGTCAACACAGGTTACCCGGTGACCATATTCAGAAAAACATGTTCCTGAAACCAACCCAACATAACCTGTACCAATCACTGCAATTTTCATCGCTCTACCCTTTTATCGACAGCCTTGTCCCACCAACGCAGATTACCGTTTAGCATCAAATTGATCTGATGCGCTCCTGTGATAAACTAGAGTTGGTGCCTGAAGATACAAAAAAACAATGCCGCTGCGACATGAATTATTTGAACTTTCGCGAATTTTTCGAAGGAAAGCGCGGGATATGCCGTACTATTGATAGCGCTGCGGGACATAGCGAGAATAAAAGGTCGATTAACGGGTGCAAGACAGCCTAGACGAAATAAGTGACGAAGCGCTGGTTGGACAGATTTGCGGCGGCGACCGGCAGGCTTTTGCTTGCCTTGTTAACCGCCACGGCATTCGGTTCCGGGCCATAGCGATGCGTACCTGTGGCAACCAGATGATGGCCGAAGAGATGGTACAGAAAGCTTTTGTAAAGCTGTGGACACGTCCTGACAGGTTTGATCGGGAAAAGGCGAAGTTTACCACCTGGTTCCACCGTGTGGTTGTCAATCGCTGTCTGGATGAATTGCGGCGCAAGCGACCAGAACCTATGCCGGAAGGCTATGACGCCGCAGATACGAGACCCGGTGCTGATACGTTGATCGGTCAGGAGAGCGGCGCAAAGCATCTTATGACTGCTATGGCCCTGCTTTCTGAGCGTCAAAGAAATGCGCTGACGCTTAGTTACATGGATGGCTATTCCAATAGCGAGGCCGCTGACATTATGGAATTGAATATCAAGGCTTACGAAAGTCTCCTAGTGCGCGCACGGGCAAAAATGCGTGAGCTGCTTGGCAGAAAAAAAACCGACCTATTGTCGGCATTTGCCTGAAGGGTGGCAATAGTTTGAGCAGCGGAAACAGGAAGCGGACATCAGGGGGCTAAAATGAAAGAAGAAGAGCGGGACATGACTGAAGAAGAGCTTGAAAATACAATCGTTACCCACGGTACTGACATGGCCAACTGGCCTGAAGGGTTGCGCGCGGATGCGGCGAGGTTTGCGGAAACCGACACGGGGAAAGCAGCTTTTTCTGAAATGCAGGCACTGGACAAGATGATGATGCAAGCGAAGCAAGAGCTGCTGCAAAGCGAGGGTGCTGATATGTTTTTGGCGCAGCTAAAGGCAATTCCAGACGAGTTTAGCCAGAAGCAAACGGTTATCGCCGTAACCGGCACAACCAGCTGGACGGTCGGCGCCTTCATAGACCGAATTTTTGACCCGGTGCGTCTTTGGTCGCCAGCCGGCCTGTTCTCTCAGGGAGTTTTTGCCTCGGTGTTGTTGTTTGCAGGTTTGATGGTTGGGGTTAATGCGGCTGGTACCGAGAGTTTTGAAGACTATGATATTAGTGCGGGTCTGTTTGAAGGTAGTGATCAGGATTATTCCATAGATGGTTGATGCGCTGGATAGATTAAACAGGTTGGGGAAGGACAAAGCCCATGAGTAAATCTATGAAATGGATTGTTGCAGGGCTTGCCTTGTCATTGGCGACCAATGTGTTTTTCATTGGCTTTGCCATCGGGAAGCGTGTGCTCGGCCCCGACGTTGGCCGCATCGCAGGCCCGCCGCCAGGCGCCGGCCTTAATATGCGGGCGCTTGGGCAGTATTTGTCTGAGGATGACAAAAATGCCGCTCAGAAGCTTCTGCGGGATAATAGGCGTCTCTTGCGGGAAAAGTCGGGTCTAGTGCGGCAAAATCAGCGCCAAATTCGTGAATTATTGACTGCGGAAACGATAGATTACGAACAGTTAACCCGGCTACTCGATCAGCATGACAAACAGGTTGCAGAAACCCATTTGGCCACGCGTCGCCTTGTTTTGGAGTTTGTTGCAACGCTCGACCTTGAAACGCGCCGCGCGGTGGCGGAAGACCTGTTTAAACCGCGTCGGCCACCGCCGAGAAACGGCGGTGACAGGCGACCCCGCCGCCGCGATGGCCCAAGAGGTGGAGATCGTCCTCCTCCACCGGGCGAATTTTGACTTTGTTATGACTGCTTTGATTTCCGGGTTGTTTTGCGGCAATTGAAGGTTTGAACTGCAAGCCGCTACAACTCTTGAAATATGGCGGGAGTGTTGGCTTCAACCATATAATTTCGCCTGAACTGGCATAATTGTGCTAAACAAAAGCTATGACCAGCGGATCTATATTGCCGACCTTCGGCGCCGCCCCGCCTGATATCAGGCGCGCACCAATTTCGCGCGACCTGCAACCCGGCAAGGCACGGGCGTTCCAGCCCATATCGCAGCAACCCGCAGCGCCAGCACTCGAAGCTATTGTGCCGCGCGGATATTTGACCCAATCACCTGCTGCGCAGACCAGTGTTCGCGAATTGAGCGATACCGCTGCAGATCAATCTCCGCAGAGTGGCAGACCAGTGTTGGTTGCAGCGCAGGCATTGATTTCGGCGCAAGAGCAAGAGGGCGACGGTGTTTCAGTAGCCGCGCAGTCGGTTATCCAAAATCTCGCGGCGAGCAATGATCAAATTGCAGATGGTGGCGGTGCGGATACCATAGGCTTAAGCGATGATGAGCAGGCTTATGTTAGGGAGTTGAAGGCAATAGACAGCGAAGTTCGCGCTCATGAGGCTGCGCATGCTACTGCGGGCGGCGGATTGGCTGGGCGGCCTGTTTATGAATTTGTCACGGGGCCCGATGGTGTCCGCTATGCGGTTTCTGGCCGTGTAGAAATTGACACGGGCCTGGTTGGCGGCGATCCGTCCGCCACAATCCGTAAGCTGGAAACTGTCAGACGCGCAGCACTTGCGCCAGCCAAACCGTCCGGGCAAGACCGGGCAGTTGCAGCGCAGGCCGAAGCTGGCATCAGAGCGGCGCAGGCCGAAATAAATTCTGAAAAAGCCCTGGGGCAAACAGCTGACACTTCAGGTGCGAGTGAGGGTGTAGGCGCACTTTTGGCAGAAAATAACCAGTTGGGTCAGGCTGCTAGTTTACGTGCTGACCCGGGCTTCGGCGATGCGGGTCCTGGTGATCTGAGATCCGGTGGCTTTATCGCACCGGCTTCATTGAATCTACTGGCCTAGAGGCTGACATCCGCTCCAACAGCGTCTGCAACCGAAGTGAACCCGTCTTTTTTCAGGGCCGCTGCTAAGCCGCATTTCACCCGTTCGACCAAGCCCGGGCCTTCATAAACCAACGCAGAATATAATTGTACCAATGACGCGCCAGCGCGGATTTTGGTGTAAGCCTCATCGGCGGATGATATGCCGCCGACTCCAACAATTGGCTTCGCGCCGCTGGTTGCCTGATACAAACGTTTTAACACTTCAGTAGACGGTCCGAACAACGGCTTGCCCGAAAGTCCGCCTGTCTCGCCCTTGTCCAGTGAACGTAGGCTATTGGGTCGATCGATGGTTGTGTTGCTGACGATCAAGCCGTCGATATCGCTGGAAAGTGTGATGTCGGCAATGTCGACAATGTCACTTTCCAGTAGGTCGGGTGCTATTTTGACTAATATGGGTGTTCTGTCCGCACCGTTTTTTTGTTTGCCTGTTCGAACCTCCAGAACCTGGCCAACAAGGTCTTCAAGTGCAGCTTTTGACTGGAGGGCGCGCAGCCCTGGCGTGTTGGGGCTGGATATATTGACAGTGAAATAGTCGCATAGACCGTATAGGCGATGGATGCAGGCAACATAATCTGCGGTGCGGTTGTCTGAGTTTTTATTGGCGCCAACATTGGCACCGACGACTGTCCCGCTCCCCGCACCGGCTTTGCTGTTTCGGTGGCGTTCCAGATTGCGTGCGAAAGTATCAATGCCCTTGCTGTTAAAACCAAACCTGTTGATTACCGCCCGGTCGCGGCTGAGACGAAAAAGCCTGGGCTTATCATTGCCCGGTTGCGGCGCCGGGGTAACGGTTCCTGCCTCGATAAAACCAAAGCCCATCTTCTGTGCGCCGGGTATGACTTCAGCATCTTTGTCAAACCCTGCCGCCAGGCCGACCGGGTTATCAAACGACAAGCCAAACACATTTGTGTGCAAAATTTTGTGACGGCGCGGCCGCCGCACAGCACCGGTTATGCCCTTCGCCAACAACGCGATGGTCATGCCGTGCGCCCGCTCAGGGTCCAGACTGTGGATAAAAGGTTTGGCGAAGGGGTACAGATCAATCATGGTTTTTGGCCCAGTGCGAGATAGCCGCGATATCGAATTGGTGGCCTACTTTTTTCTCAAGCATCCAATTTTCAGTCGCCAGCGTCATGTCCAGTGGACTGTATAGATGCGGAAACAATTGGCCGCCACGCGATGGCTCCCATCGCAGCTCGTTCGCCCAGGCGTTAGCGGAAAAAGCGATGACCTGAACAGTGGGTTGGTCGGAAAAATACGTATCCGCTGTTTCCTGCAGCTGATCGATGGTTGAAAAATGAATATAGCCATCTGCCACATCAACCGGCGCACCAGTATAGGCGCAGTTATTTTGGTTCGGCTGCCATTCGCTCAGGCGCAGTATTTTGAAAACCCAATTTTTCATGCCTGATCAATAAGCGCGCAGCAGAGTGGGCGCAAGAACCATTGGTGAAAAACAACGCCATTTGGCGCAAACTTGGCGCGGACAGCGTAGAAAATATGCCTGAAGCCTTGTTTTGCCCACCAACGGTCACGACATATACGGATGGGCGCTCTATAGTGTCCCAATATTTTGCTCGGATAACAGCTTGCTGGAGAGGCGCGGTGGCAAAAGAAATTTGGCTATGGACTAAAGAGAAGCTGGCTGCATTGGTTGGTTGGATCGGCGATGGCATTCGCACGCTATGGCGATATATCGCCGGTTGGTTGCAAACGGTGTCTGGCAGTACATGGCGCAAGGTCGCTGTTGGTCTGCCGCTGACGTTTTTCCTTTATATTCTGCTTGGTATGCCTATCGCTAATCGAATTGACGATGACCTAAGCGTGGACCCTGTGGCCCCTTCCGGCGGATCGGCGACCGTTGCGGCAGTGTCTTATCTGGTGCGCCGCGAAGCTGATCATAATAACTGGACCCCTAACGACCCTTTTGTGTTGCCTGGCTGGTGGATCGATAACACGCCGAACTTCCAAAAAGGCATCATGGGGGCGGTTTCGCGCTTTTCCTTTGAGCTGCGCGATCAGCTTGGTCGCCGCCGGGGGTCAAGCTCGATCGACACCAACCTGGAAAAAGCTGCCAGTAACCTGTCCATAGAGCCGGAGCGGTGGATCATAGACTTTTCTGCGAGCTGGCTGCCGACGCGTCCGTCTGACCAATATTACCGCGAGGCGCTTGGCCAGCTTGATACATACAATGTTCAGCTTGGCAGCGATCAGGCGGTATTTGACCGCCGTTCAGACAACCTTCTAGCAACGCTGGACCGAATTGCGCTGGACTTAGGCGCATCATCGGCTTCTCTTGATACCTATATCGTTGATAATTCCGGTGGGATATTGCCGGATGTCGGTGCCGACGACCTGTTTTATCAGGTTAAAGGCCAAGTTTATGCCTATACGGTTCTGTTGAAGGCTATCCGCAAGGATTTTACCGATGTTATTGAAAGCCGCGAAATTGCAGCCCTTTATGACGATTTGCTGCGCTCCATGAATACAGCTGCAGCGCTCGACCCGCTTGTTGTGGCAAACGGTGCGGTAGACGGCATGATCCCAAATCATTTGTCTATGCAGGGTTTTTTCTTGCTGCGCGCCCGCACTCAATTGCGTGAGGTTAGCAACATTTTGCTGAAGTGATTGAGGCTGGCACTGGCAATCTAAGCTTGCCAGCCTGTTGATTGGCTGCCAATCTAGGACTCAAAGGGGCACAACACATGGTTGAAGGTATCCATGGACCAATTCGGCCGGTTGCCAAGCGCCACCGCAAGCTTTTGGTGGTTGTTGATGATTCGCCAGAAGCAAAAGTAGCCATTCGTTTTGCTGCTGCTCGCGCTGTGCATATCACCGGTGGCGGCTTGATATTGTTTCACTGCACGCGCCCCGGTGAGTTTCAGCACTGGATGGCGGTCGCAGACCGAATGCGCGAAGAGGCCCGCCTGGAAGCTGAAGAATTGCTCGCCGGTGTGGCGCAGCGGCTGAATGATTATTGCGGGGTCGAGCCGGAAACGGTTGTTGCCGAAGGCGAGCCGCAAGAAGAGGTGGTCAAATACATCAACAGCCGGGACGACATTTTCGGGCTTGTGCTGGGTGCGGGCGCAGAAGGTGGGCCTGGCCCGCTTGTGGATTATTTTACCGGTACAGCCATTGGTGATTTGCCGTGTCCGGTGTTTATTGTGCCGGGCAGCATGACATATGACCAAGTGGATGCGATGGCATAGTCCTTAGTTGGTTGATCGTCGAATTAGCCTAATTCACTTTGGTTTTTCTCAATTTCCAAAATTTTGACCAGTGCCTGACGATAGTCGGGATAGGAGAGCTGCCAACCGAGCAGGTCTTTAGCTTTCTGGTTTCTTACACGTTTGTTTTCCTGATAGAAACTGCGTCCCATCGGGCTTAGGTCGGCGGCCTCGAAGTCTATTTCCGGGGGAATGTCTGCACCCAAAAGGCGCGCGGCTTCGTTGATCACATCTTGCGGCGGTGAAGGCAGGTCGTCGGCCAGGTTAAATATGTTGCTTGGCACGCGTGAGTTTGCCGCAAGCCAAAGGGCTGAGGCAATGTCATCGCGGTGAATGCGACCAAAAACCTGCCTCTTTTTTATCACCCGTCTCGCTTTGCCGTCGCGCACGGTTTTCAGTGCATTTCGTTCTTGTCCGTATATACCAGCTAACCGGAAAATATGAACGGGCACGCTCAGGTCAGCACCCATTTTTGTCCAGCTATTTTCAGCGGACAGCCTGCGCTTTCCACGGTCGAGGCTGGGCTTGGTCTCGGATGTTTCATCAACCCAATCACCGCCGTGGTCACCGTAGACATTGGTGCTGGAAAGATAGCCTATCCAGCGTAGATTTGGGCATGACGCAATCCAATTGTTGAAGGAATTAAGCACCGGATCCCCGTCCGGCTGCGGTGCAATGGATACTAAAATATGGGTTATTGTATCTGGTGATGTCGATTCCGCTAAAGCAGCCGCCGAGTAAGCCACTGGTTTTGCCCCCAGGGTGTCAATCGCTGCTACGGCTTTTTCTTGCCGCCATGTGGCTGATACTGACCACTGATTGCTGATGGCAGTTTTTATAAAAGCTGTCGCACTATAGCCCGGGCCAAAGACAAGAAGGTGTGGCTGTTTGGTGTTCTCAGCTGTCATCGTTGTTTCCGCCCTGGTATCTCTGAAGTGCTCTGTAATTGCGCCTTGAAATTGCCATGTCTTTTGAGCATTGTGCGGCCATGATAAAACCCACTAACAGACCGGCGCTGCGCCCGAGCATAACCATACTTGTTTTGGTAGCGCTTGCCACCATTAATGCCGGTCCTTTGTTGGCCAATCAGCGGCCAAAAGATGACCAGCAAGACCGTTACAGCCTGTGTTTGGATTTGGCTGAAAAAGCGCCGGACAAAGGCATCAACAACGCACTGGTGTGGCAACTGGACGGCGGCGGCGTACCCGCTCGCCACTGCGAGGCACTGGGTCTTTTTTATGCGGGGGAATATTCTGAAGCTGCGGTCAGACTTGAAGGTATAGCAGAAGATATGCGCATTGGTCGTGGTATGCCGGTGCGCGGCGACGAGCGGGCGACAGCTAGCGCTAGCATGCTGGCCGATACCTTCGGCCAGGCGGCAAATGCCTGGCTGTTGGGCGGCGAAATTGTGCGCGCCGAAGCCTCTATTGGTCAGGCACTGGCGCTGGTGCCGGCAGGGACTGCGCTTGAATTGTCGCTTCGAGTAACCCGCGCCCGTATCGCCGCAGTGGAAGAAGACTTCACACTGGCGCTCAGTGAATTGGAGGCGGTTCTGAAAGTGAACCCCCGGCGTACCGATCTATTGTTGTTTGTTGCTGCTGCGGCGCGAGGTACGGAAAATTATGTTAGAGCCGAAGCCGCGCTTGACCAATATACGGCGACACACCCAGACAACCCATCCGCCTATTTGGAACGAGGAAACCTCATGGATGCCAAAGGCGATGCCGCTGCCGCGCGCAAGGCCTGGCTTAATGTTCTGTCACTGACACAAGTCGGCCCTGATGCAGACGCTGCCCGTGCTAACATCGAGCGGATTGACGTTATAAAAGAGCCAGCCCGCTAGGGGTTAAAACTCGACCGCAGCTTCATATAAATCAGGCAGGTTATTTTCGAAAAGAACAGCATCCTCGGGTCTCCAGTTTGCTTTGACCCATGTTTCCGCATCTTCCTGGCAACTGAAGGTCATAACGGTTGTTGTGCCATCGTTGTCTGCTTCCAACCCATTCAGAAAACTGGGGATACGGTCGGGCGTTACAACGCAGACAATATCAGCATGTTTGGCGGCAAGCCCGCCCAGCCGTTGGTGCTCAGCGGCGTGCAGTGAACCCAGTTCGACCATGCCGGGGGTTACCAGAATACGACGCCCTTGAGGTTTAACCAGAATATCAAGGCATTCCAGCGCCGCCGCGAAGCCAACTGGGTTGGAATTATAGGCGTCGTTGATCAGCGTGGGTGCATCGTTATTTCTGGACACTTCCAGGCGGAAGCGAATTTGGGGCACCGTTGCCAGCGCGCCTTTTATGGCCGACCACGGCAGGCCAAGCGCGCGTGCTGTGGCGGCAGCCATCAGAATATTTTCTGCCTGATGGTGACCATAAAGTGGTGCTGAAACGGTGTGTTCTTCCGTTCCGTCCATGACCGTAAGCACAATGCCGTCAGCCGTGACTTTATAATCTTTTGTCCTTAGGTCGCCGCCCGTGCCGACACGCAGATAAGAACCCGGAACGGCTTCAGTGCGTTCTTTTAAGTGTTCTTCGGGGATGCCATCGGTGCTGATGATGGCGGTGCCACCCTTTTTAAACACAGCTTCCGCAATTTCGAACTTGGCTTTGGCAACGGTTTCAATGGTTTTGAACCGCTCATAGTGTGCCGCTCCCACAGCGGTGATAAGTGCCACGTCAGGCGGTGTTAGCAAACACAACCGTGCAATGGACCCGGGGCCATAGGCGCCCATTTCAACGATGAAAAATTGATGGTCTTTGGTCAATTGCTCGCGAATGACCCGTGTAATGCCCATTTCAGTATTGACGCTGCCCGGTGTGGCCAGTGTTGGGGCTGCTGCTTCCAGAATATGAGCCAGAATATGCTTGGTCGATGTTTTGCCGAATGACCCGGTGATAGCCACCACTTTAGGAGCGAGTTCGTTGAATTTCTCAACGGCTTCGGCTCGAAAGCCGGCTTTGACGCGCTCTTCGTATGGCTCCAGTAGTTTGTTGGCACTGATGATCAAAAAGGGCAGAAACTGAAATAGGCCAACCAGAAGGATGACGATCGCGGCGAAGCGCCAGTCATGGGACAGGCTCAAAAACTCAAAGCTATCTAGCCAGCTGGCCGCATTTTCGTTGAGTGAAACGCTGTAGCTGGACCCCACCGGCGCAAAGCTGGCCAACCAAAAGGAAAGCGCCAGTGCTGTCATTGCCAGCAAGACATAAAGGCGAAAAATGCGCTTCACCCGATCGGTGCGGACAAGCGGTTTTTTATTGTCTTTCACAGTTGCGCGAGAGCGCCAAACCCCGGCAACGACGCCGACAGCAAACAGTGACAGCGGCAGCAGGGGTAGAATGGATGTTTCCGCACGCAGTGAGGCGCTGAGGTCGCTTTGCAATACCGCTGTCAGAATGGTGGCAGCGATTAACCAAAGGCTGGCGACTTTGTCATATGCCCGCTTGTCTTTCAGCCAGGCGACAAACCGAATGTTGTCATATTCTTCCTGTTGGAAAAACATCATCAGTGCCGCGCCGCGACTGGTAACAAACCAAAGTACGGCGAGGACCATTGCAGCGGCGGTTGTGCCGACAACGGGATTTATTGTTGTGATATCAATCATGGAGTTTCGACTTGGCTAAAAACTGTTTGATAATGGCTTCGCATTGATAAGCACCTCGGGTCAAGATGTCCCAGTGGTCAAAACCCGGCAGTTCATTAAACTCCGCATCGGGCATTATCTCTGTGTAGCGTTTGCCAAATTCAGGCGGTGTTTCGCTGTCGTTCGCCCCGTATATCAGGCACACTGGGCATGCCGTTTTCGCTGCTTGCGGGCTTAGGTTTTCGGTAACAACTTTGACGAAGGTGGCTCTCAACTCACCAGCGTTCTTGTAATCCGCACTGCCAAACCGCGCCTCAAAGGCTGATCGTAGCGTTGTACCAAAAAGCCGGTCCAGCAGCCGTGTGGTTTGACCCCAGGTTCTGACCGCGCGCGCCTTTATTTTAAACAATAGTGAGCGCTTGCGCTGTAGTCCGGCGCCCGCAATGCCAACAATTGCAGACACCAATTCGGGGTGGTTGGCGGCCATCTGGATTGATACGCGCACGCCGAAGCTGTGGCCAACAAAAATGTGGGGGCCAGTTCCCTTTAGAATCGCCGCCAGCCGGTCAGCATAATCGCGGGTGTCTGCCTCTGGGTTGGCAATGGGTGTTTTGCCGAAACCGGGCTGGTCAAATATTCGGTGTTTACCAGTTGCAGCAAACAGACTTACCAGTTTTTCAAAGGCGCTGTGGTCCTGCGCCCAACCATGTAGCCAGATAAAAGACGGCCCGGTGTCTCCAACCTGAACCTCATGCCAGACCTCTTGTGGGGGCTCCGGGTTTTGAGCTTCCGGGTGAGGATGTGTGGGCCTGACTACCAAAGCCCCTAGCTTCCGGCGAAGATGGTTGCGCCGCCGCTGGCGGCGTCGGTTGCGCCTAGTCGGGCATTGGAAAGCTGAAAACCTTCCTCGATCATGTCATCGGCAAGTGAAAGGAAGCTGAGAGGTTGCGCCGCTGCTTCCCACAGGAAGTATGCAAATGAGCCAGGAATTGTGTTGGCTTCATTGAACCATAGTTCGCCAGTTTCGCTGTTACACAGGAAATCGATCCGCACGCTGCCCGCCAGATCGAGTGCGGCAAAAACTGTCGCGGATGTCGTGCGAATTTGACTTTCCTGAGCCTCAGATAGTTCCGGCGGGTTCAATACCCGGTTCAGTGATGCCATGCCTTCGCTTGGGCCAGTGTTCAGCTTGGGTCCTCCGGGCATGCCGCCGGCGAGATATTTATTCTTGAAATCCAGCACGTCAGTTTTACATAGCGGCCGCTCGATGGCGGAGGTTTGAATGTCACCATTGGCTGTGCGCCTGACTGCAACATTATATTCCACCAAATTAGCCACAAAAGGTTCAACGATGGCGGACTTATCAAGCCTGAAAACGGCCATTAATGCAGCGACAAGCGCATCCATATCATCAGCTTTGGAAACTCCGACGCTGGAACCCAGATTACTGGGTTTCACTATCAGCGGAAAGGGATTGTTACCTACCGCAGTCCCTAGGGAGACTGCCAAATTGTCAGGGTCAAGAAATGTACCCTTTTCGGGCTTCGCTACAGTCAGTTCGGGCAGGACATTCAAACCGTGTTGGCGTGCCGCTGCTTTGGCGAATTCTTTGTTCATGGTCGCGGCAGCGCCGAGCGTGCGACACCCGGCAAAGGGAATGCCGGCAAATTCGAGCAGGCCCTGCAGGGTTCCGTCTTCGCCGTTTGAGCCGTGGATCGCAGGCACGATCAGATCAAACTCAATCACCGCTGTTTTTTCTCCCAGTATACCTTTTTGGCGTGTGGTCAGCCGTGGTCGATCAGTGGCAGGAGCAGCGAGGTCCAGGTAAACTTGCTGCAGTCCCGCCGCACCCGGTGGCACCGGATATTTTGACCGGTTTCTCAGTAAATCACCAGTCCACCACTGGCCTAGCGCGTCCACATAAATTGGCAGGCCATCATATTTTGTCGGGTCAAGCGCCTCTATAAACTGCAGACCGGTCAGGATGCTGACATCATGCTCGACGCTGCGGCCACCAAAAACGACGGCGATCACTTTTTTTCCGGACATCATAACCCCTCAATTTGTTACCAACGCGCATATTGTCTGCTTGTCAGCCGGGCACCCATATTGATGTAGCCAAAAGCAGGCCCGCGGCAAAGCGAAAACATGAAAAACCATAACCGTGACTGCATGATGGCACACCCAATAAGTTAAAGACTTTGACCAATCAACAGACCGTGACCGCCATTGATCGCATTGTTCCAACGTTTATGGTGGCGGTCGAGATATCGCAAAGGGTCAAGGAGAGTTTAGGTGAACATCAATAAATGGGTGACGACAACCGTTGTCTCTGGCGCGCTTATGGCGGCGTCAACGCTGGCAGCAGCGCAAGACATGGCGGATGTTGAGATAAAGACTGAGAAAGTCAGCGGCAACATCTATGTACTGTTTGGTGCGGGTGGTAACATCGGCGTTTCGGTTGGTGATGATGGCGTTTACATAGTCGATGACCAGTTTGCACCGCTTACGGAAAAAATTAAGGTCGCCATAACTGCGCTGTCAAACAAGCCCATAAGGTTTGCGATTAACACCCATTTTCACGGAGACCATACCGGCGGCAATGAAAACTTGGGTAAAGATGGCACTGTGATCGTCGCCCACGACAATGTACGCGTGCGCATGAGTGAGGGGTCATTTGTCGAAGCATTCAATATGCGAACCCCGCCGCTAACGGGCCACCCTCTTCCTGTTGTTACCTTTAACGATCAAGCCGGTCTGCATTTGAACGACGAACAGGCGCGCATGCACCATGTATCCAATGCGCACACTGACGGTGACAGCATTGTGCATTTTGAAGGCTCAAATGTAGTGCATATGGGCGACACCTTTTTTAAGGGTAGCTTTCCGTTCATTGATGTAGGCAACGGCGGCTCCGTTGACGGTGTTATTGCTGCGGCGAGCAAAGTGTTGTCGATGGTTAATGACGAAACACGTATTATCCCGGGCCATGGCCCAGTTACCGATAAAGCGGGACTTACGGCCTACCGGGACATGCTTGTCGTGGTGCGAGAGCGTGTTGCCGAAATGAAGGCCGATGGCAAAACTCTTGAAGAAGTTCAGGCGGCCAACCCGGTCGAAGAGTTTGTCGCGGACAACGGCGGATTTGGCGGCGAATGGCCGAAGGCATTTATTGGGTTTGTTTACGCCAGTCTGTAGAGAAATCTGAGAGGGCAAAAGGGGCGTTTGGTACCCCTTTTTTGTGCGTCCCGCAATTGTAAGCAATTTATTCCGCTGGTTTGGCGAAGAACCAGCCGGAAAAGCGCTGGAAGTAGACCTTTTGAATGAGCCGGTTGGCAACGGTGATCGCAACCAGATAGGCAATCCCTAAAATGGTGAGATACTGGGCTGTGCTGTCGTATGAAAAAGCCCGCATCAATTGCGCGATTGCTGCCAGGTTAATCCCCATAAAACTATAGGCCATGTTGAAATAATGATTCATTAAATGGCCGCGGTCGCGTGACTGACGGTATTGGTGAACCGCGTACCAGCCGCGCGATATTGACACCAATGTGATCACAGAGAACACATGAAAAACTGATGGGTGGCCCCAGTTATAGATGCCGAAGCCCGACAAAGCGGCGGTGAGCATGGCAACTGCGTAGCCGATACAAAAAATGCGGTGTCTTGTGCTGGCCACTCGCTGAGTGAACAAAAGAAAAGCAAATAGATAGGCCGAAAGGGCCCCTATGATATGAAGGGCGGCAAACAGATTATGCATTGTGTCTCTCGCTGTCGTAACTCGGGTTTATTGTTTTTTTGGACCTAACATGGCCGCAAGGTCTTCCACATAAGCCGAGAAAGCGGCGTCACCCACTTTGGTTATGGCCACTCGGGTCTGTGGTTTTCGGTCAACAAATTGTTTGTCGATGGATATGTATGATTTTTCTTCCAGTTTGCTCAGGTGGGTGCTCAGGTTACCGTCTGTAACTTTCAGCGCTTTTTTCAATTCGACAAAGTCAGCGTCTCGTGCGGTGGCCAGATAAGCCATGATCGCCAGGCGCACCCGGGAATGGATAACATCGTCGATGGCGCGGTAGTCATAACTCATCGCTTATATCTCTGCTTTTTCGCCCTCATCGGGATTGGTCTTGGCAAGCCGTTTCATCAGCTGACCCGGCAGGGTTATCAAAAGCGCGCTAGCTCCTGCCAGCACCAGCAACATTTCTGCATCGAATTGCTTTAAAGCGGTGGTGTAAATCATAATGATCCACCAGCCCGCAGCCACCAGGCGCAACAGTTTTACTTCTGTCGCGAGAGAAATAACATAAAATGCGGCAGCGATAACGCCGCAGGCCAAAACCGTGATAACCTTTGGGTCCAGTGCATCGCTGGCCATCGCAACGCCGAAATGTAAAATCATAGTGATGCCAACCGCCGACCAGGCCCCCGAGTAGGCCTTGACCGCAATGTTGGCGTCGCTTAGCTGGCAACGATTTCGGTCATGACGAACTGATAAAAAAGTACCGATTATGCCCAACGGCAACCACACAAACAGCGTGTTGCCGGGGATGTAACCATATACCAACAGATACTGGCCAAAATAGGCGGCGGTCAAAACCGCACCCCAAATAATCAGATGGGTAGCGTCAAAGGCGGCCCGTTGGCGGCCCGCTTCCATCATGGTGCGGATCATAGCCAAATCGTTGGTTGCAGACCTTTCTTGAAGCTCGTTCATCTTCAAGCCTTTCGGTTATTACAAAGAACTTTGTTTTTAAAAGTAATAGCAATTGTATGAATGTCAAGAGGTGGGTCAGTGAGACATCAGGCGTTACAAGTAAAAAAAGCGGCCACATGTGACCGCTCTTATTATTTCGAAAACTTAAAAAGAAGCTTGCTTGCGTTAACCGGTTATTTGGCGTCCAAGTCCAGCCGAACACGCCGCATTTTGCCGTTTTCACCAGGAAACTCTTCAAACAATGCTGCAGCGAGCAAAGGTACCAGCTCTGGCAGGCTGCGGCTCCGCGATTCGGTTTCCGCAGTTGCTTCAAAGATCATGGTGCCGTCTGGCTCTCGGATCTCTATGCGCAGTTCGGCGAGATAAACTGTGCGTGCAGTTATGTCGCTACCGCCGTAACCCGCGCCGAAACCGCCACCGAACGGGTAATTTGGATTCCACCATCCACCCCAGGCATAGCCGCTGTGCCAATATCGGTTTGTGACACCAAAGCCGCCGGGGAAGGCACGAATTTTTTCCCTACCGTCATTAACCGCGACATCAAAGCCAATGACATAGTCAGGCGTGTTTTCGCGTGCACCAACAAAACCGCTGCGCTCCAAAACGCCCTGGATAGCGCTGGCGTACTGTCTATATTCTAGGCTGTCTTGGCGTGCTTCATCGATCGGCACCAGCACTACTTTGGCGCCAGCTGCCGGCGTAGTGGTATGGAAGCTGGTTACGTTACTTCTAAATGTGCTCGCGCACGCTGACAGGGCAAGCGCGACAATCACAATGGACGCAGTTCGGAAAATTTGTTGGGCCATCCTAAATCCTTATATTGCAGACGTAAGCCCGCCTGCGCCGGGCTATACTATGAACAAGAAACTGATTAGGCGACCACAAAATAGTTGGTGGTTCAAATTTGGGCGCGCAAATCAAGTCACATTATTGCCGTTTACTCAAACAGCAGTGACGGATAATAACCAAGCAAATATGAACCGCAACTGAACAGCTGCTGGTCTGATGGCTTATGGCAAATTTCCGGTTTTATAGATAGCCGACTGCACGCTTAACTTCTGCCAGTACTGGTTCAGCCAATGCCGATGCACGCTCAGCGCCGTCGGCCAGAACGCTATCGATATAGTCTGGCTCTTTTTGCAGCCGCGCCATTTCTTCGGTAATGGGTGCTAGTTTGGCGGTAACGACATCGGTAAGTGACTTTTTGAACTCAGCGAACCCTTGCCCTTCATGTTCGGCGCATACGCTGTCGCGGCTTTGGTCTGTCAAAGCAGCGTAAATCCCGACAAGATTAGCGGCTTCAGCACGACCTTCTAGTCCAGAAGCGTCGCTAGGCATTGGCTCTGCGTCCGTGCGGGCCTTCCGAATTTTCGCTGCCAGTGTGTCGGTATTGTCATTCAGGTTGATTCGGCTCATGTCAGACGGATCAGACTTGGACATTTTCTTGTTGCCGTCGCGCAGACTCATCACTCGCGCACCCTCGCCCATAATCACCGGTTCGGTCATCGGAAATACTTCCGCGCTATAGTCGCTGTTGAATTTCTGCGCGATGTCGCGGGTTAGCTCCAGGTGCTGTTTCTGGTCCTGGCCCACTGGCACATGCGTCGCTTTGTAAAGCAAAATATCAGCGGCCATCAGGTTGGGATATATATACAGACCGACAGAGGCTTTTTCGCGGTTTTTCCCCGCTTTGTCCTTAAACTGGGTCATGCGGTTTAACCACCCAAGCCGGGCAATACAATTGAAAATCCATGCCAGCTCGGCGTGGCCGGCAACCTTGCTTTGATTATATAGGATCGAACGCGATGGATCGACACCCGACGCCATATAGGCCGCAGCTGCTTCGCGAGTTTGTTTTTGTAACTCGACAGGGTCCTGCCACACGGTTATCGCATGCATGTCTACAACGCAGTAAAGCGCTTCATAACTGTCCTGAAGCCGTGCCCAGTTTTTGAAGGCACCCAGATAGTTGCCCAGATGCATGTTGCCGGACGGCTGTGCACCAGAAAAAACGCGGCCAGATGATTGCGGCGAGGTGGTCAAGGCAGGTCTCCGTTCAGGTTGGTCAGGTGCGCCTTATGACAAGCTGCGCTGCGCCGGTCAAGCCGATAGGTCAAATACCCTGGTCGGGATTATTTCTTCAACGACCGAGCGATTTCCCGAGCACTGATACCACCCAGCGCCGTAACAACAGCGAAATAGATAGCGGCGCCAGTAATTACAATGCCCGCGAGCCCCACGATGCGCATGAAATTATCTTCAACGAAAATAAATGCCACTTTTCCTACACCCCAATAAAGCGCAACGCCCATAACAATACTCGCGAGCACAAATTTTGCGGAGCTCACAAGTGTGCGGCGGTCAAGGAGGAAATGGCCTCTGTTCCGCAAACCCCAATACAGAAGCCCGACATTAAGCCATGCGGCGATGGCGGTTGCCGCCGCCAGCCCTACGTGGGCGAAATACTGAATTAGAGTCAGGTTCAAGATCAGATTGACCACCAACGAAACAGTGGCATAGATAACCGGTGTGCGAGTGTCGCTGCGCGCGAAATAGGCTGGTGTTAACGCCTTCTGGATAACATAGGCGGGCAGGCCGAAAGCATAGGCGAACAGCGCCATCGAGGTGGCTCCAGTATCGACCACTCCGAAGGCGCCGCGCTCAAATATGGTGGCAATGATTGGCTCGGCAATAATAGCCAGCGCCGCTGCCGCCGGAATTGTCATCAACAGTGAAAATTCCAGCGCCCGGTTTTGCTGAGCCATTGCAGCTGCTTGCTCGTTAGCGGCCAGCAGCCGTGATATGCCCGGCAACAACACTGTGCCAACGGCGATGCCAATGACCCCGAGCGGTAATTGCGCCAGCCGGTCAGCATAAAAAAGCCACGACACAGATCCCTCAGGCAACATGCGCGCTGCGATCACAACGTCGGCGAGCAGGTTTATCTGCATAACGCCTGCGCCGATCGCTGCTGGCGCCATGATGCGAAGCAATTCGCGTACATCGTCGGTCAGCCGAGGTCGGGGCAAACGAACTGACAGCCCGGCCCGCTTTGCGGCAGCATAGAGCCAAACCAGTTGCACCAAGCCGGACACCGACACTGCGCCGGCCAGATAGCGCGCTGCCTGGGCATCACTTTCGTGAAACAACAGCAGAGCACTGATCATCAAAATATTCAGCAGCACCGGGGCAAACGCGGCGGCGGAAAGTCGACCGACAGCATTGAGCATGCCCGAGAAGAAGGACACCAACGAGATCAACAAAAGATAAGGAAAGGTATAGCGCCCCAGTTCCACCACCAGGTCGAACTTTTGCGCCGAATCTGCACTCCCTGCATCAAATCCCCCGGTTAACCCCAGCATAACCGGCACCATCGACAGTTCCATTATGACTAACAGCACCACCAGTACTGGTAGTAGCCAACCAAGAACCCGTCCGGCAAATGCTTCGGCGGCCTTTTGGCTTTCCGTCGTGATGTCTTTGCCTAGTGCGCGCGAAAACAGCGGCACAAAACCAACTGAAAAGGCGCCTTCGGCAAACAGGCGGCGGAAAAAATTGGGCAGTTTAAACGCGATGAAAAAGGCATCTGCTGCCATGCCTGCACCCAGATAGCGCGCCATCAGAAAGTCGCGAGCCAGCCCGAAAATGCGGCTTAAAAGTGTGAAGCCACCCACTGTTGAAATGCGCTTGAGCAAACTCATGCTGCGGTTCCTGCTGTGGAGTTCATATCCTTTTTTTCTTCGACTTTTTTGCTGAAGATTGGTTCGCCGCGCGCTGCCTTCAGCAATTTTGTCTCGACATTTCTAAGCCGGACCTTGTTGGTGATTTTACCACCCAGAAGATCAGTGACGTAAAACACATCGACCGCTCGTTCGCCGTAAGTTGCTACATGGGCCGAGATGATTGAGAGCTTGAGCCCATACAGTGCGTAGGTCAGGTCATACAACAAGCCGGGCCGGTCTTTGGCATTTATCTCCATGACTGTGGACCGACCAGAGGCCTTGTTGTCCAGCAACACAACCGGCTCGATGGTAAAAGCGGCATCTTTTGCGCCGAAAATACGTTTTTTCCCGAGCCGTTCTTTTGGCCGTACCGACCCCTGAAGTGTGCTGAGAATTGTTTCCTCAAGCTTGTCCAGTTGCCTGCGGCTATCGAAAGCATTGCCGTCCATGTCCTGTACGATGAAATTATCCATTGCCATGCCGTCGCGTGATGTGTGAATTTTAGCGCCCAAAATCGAGGCGCCAGCAACACCCAGTGCACCAACAACTCTAGCGATTAACCCTGGGTGATCCTGGGTATGGAGCGCTACATTGGTCATCGCCTGCCACTTTTCCACCCTCGCCGCCACACCGATCAGGTCTCCGGTTTTATCGACCCGCTTCATCAGCTGGGCATTTTGCAACAGAGTGTCATTGTCCTCGGCAATCCAGTAAGCATCCCCCATGCGAGTGAGATGTTTTTTAACTGCTGTCGCGGACCACCCTGTAAGTGCCTCTTGGAAAGCGGCTTTTTTCCGTTTTACCCGGTCGTTGCGTCCAACGGTTACATGCCCCGCGCGCAGTACTTCTTCGGCGGCATAATAAAGCTCGCGCAGCAGTTGGCCTTTCCAGCCATTCCAAATGCTGGGCCCAACCGCTCGGATATCCACAACGGTTAACACCACCAGAAGACGTAGTCTCTCCGGGCTTTTCACAATGTCGCAAAAGTCCTGAATGGTTTTTGGGTCGGTCAGGTCGCGTTTGAAGGCCGTGTTGCTCATCAACAAGTGCCAGCGTACCAACCAGGCGACGGTTTCGGTCTCTGATGGTTTTAGGCCCAGCCGCGGGCACACCCGTTCAGCCACTTCTGCCCCAATAACCGAATGATCGCCGCCGCGGCCTTTGGCTATATCGTGCAGTAAAACCGCGACATAGAGAACATTGCGCGACAATATCTCCTGTATGACACCAGTTGACAGTGGATGGTCCTGTTCCAGTTCACCGGCTTCAATTTTTGCTACCAGCCCAACGGCCCTTATGGTGTGCTCGTCGACTGTATAATGGTGATACATGTCATATTGCATCTGCGCCACCACACGGCCGAAGTCGGGCAAAAATCTACCAAACACTCCGGCCTCATTCATTCTGCGTAAGTTAACTTCGCCTTGGTTGCGTGAGGTCAAAATATCGAGAAAATACTGGTTTGCTTCCCGGCTGCGACGTACCGCTATATTCATGCGCGACAGACTTTGTTTGATTATGCGCAGTGTATCGGGGTGGATATCCAGGGCATGTTTATCGGCGACGGCAAAAATTTTAACCATCAACGCTGGGTCACGCCGAAAGTCGTCTTCGTTTAAGGCAACAAGCCGTTCGGCCTGAACGCCGAAGCCTTGTAGTTTTTTGGTACGCCGCAGCCGTGAGAAAAATGTTTTCTGCTGGCGCGCTTCCAGAACCGCACAAAAAATTCGCGTCAGGTCCCCCACTTGTTTAGCAACCAGAAAATAATGCTTCATGAAACGCTCAACACCTGACGAGCCCGCCCTGTCTTTATATTGCAGCATACCGGCCAGTCGCTGCTGCATGTCAAAGGTCAGCCGTTCGTCCGCCCGGTCGGACAGAAAATGCAGCGCAACCCGCACTGTCCATAAGAAATTCTCGGCTTTGTTAAACTGGCGGTTTTCAGCGTCCGTCAGGATATCTTCATTAATCACGTTGCCGCGGTTAACACCGTATAGATAGCGGGCAATCCACCACATGGTTTGCAGGTCGCGCAAGCCGCCTTTGCCGTCTTTTATGTTGGGCTCAACCACATAGCGGCTATCGCCCATTTTTTTGTGCCTGTTGTCGCGTTCTTCCAGTTTTTGCGCAACAAACGCTGGTCCGGTGCCAGACACTACGCGCTTAACAAACCGCGTGGCGGCCAACCGGAACAGCTTTTGCTCTCCCCAGATGTAGCGTGCTTCCAATAAGGATGTGCGAATGGTCAGGTCTTCTTTAGCAAGCCGCACGCATTCTTCAGGGGTTCGCGTCGCGTGGCCAACTTTAAGGCCCAGATCCCACAGAACATAAAGCATATATTCGGCGACATTTTCCGCCCAAGGCGTGGCCTTGTAGGGAATGAGAAACAACAGGTCAATGTCAGAGTAAGGTGCCAGTTCCCCGCGACCGTAACCACCAGTTGCCACCAAACAGAGTCGTTCTCCAGCTGTCGGGTTGGCCAGCGGATAGACATGCTCGGTGACAAAATCATAGAGTACGCGCATCAGCTGGTCCAAAACGTAACTCAGCGCTCTGGCGGAGGTGGCTCCTTTGTCGGCCTCGTCAAAAAACCGCCGCTTCACTTCGCCCCAACCTGTTTGGTGAGCATTTTTGAGGAGGCCCACGAGATGTGGTTGCCAGTCGCTCTCCGGCACAGTTGCGGCCATCTCCTCAAGCGCAGCGGTCAATTCCTTGCGGTTAATCAGTGCCCGTCTATGTCGGATTGGTTTCATGTGCGTGCAGGCTTTTCCGGTGGATGGTTGATTGCAGTGCTCATGTTATCGAAGCAATATGTCATTGTTCTGATTGAAGGTCTTTTAGCTGGTACAGCAGGTCAAGCGCTTCTTTCGGCGTTAATGTGTCAGGGTTAATTGTCTCCAGCTTTTCTTCCAGTTCGGTGGTGGTGCTGTCGAATTGTTCAGGCTGGCTGCCACCACTGTTTTGGAACAAGGGCAGGTCGTGCACCAGTCGTTCTGCCCCGCTGCCTTTGTCGGATGTTTCAAGGTGGTCAAGCACTTGACGGGCCCGCGCGACAACCGCCGCTGGCAGCCCGGCGAGTTTTGCCACCTGAATGCCGTATGACCGGTCTGCCGCCCCAGCGGCCACTTCATGCAGGAAGATAACTTCGCCCTTCCATTCCCGCACTTTCATCGAACGCAATGATACAGCTTCCAACGTTTCTTTCAGCGCCGTTAGTTCGTGGTAGTGAGTGGCGAACAAGGCGCGTGACTGGTTGATATTATGCAGATGCTCTACTGCTGCCCAAGCGATAGATAGACCGTCGTAAGTGGCCGTGCCGCGCCCGATTTCGTCAAGGATAACCATTGAACGCGGGCCCGCCTGATTTAGAATCGCCGCAGTTTCCACCATCTCTACCATGAAGGTGGAACGACCGTGAGCCAGATCGTCAGACGCCCCGACCCGGCTGAACAGGCGGTCTACCACGCCGATGTGGGCTTGTGCCGCTGGCACATAACTGCCCATCTGCGCCAGAATTGCGATCAAGGCATTTTGGCGCAGAAACGTGCTTTTACCGGCCATGTTGGGCCCGGTTAAAAGCCATAGGCGATCATCAGGGTTCAAGGCACAGTCGTTGGCAATGAAACCGGCATTGCTCGAGCGCGCCAGTGCTGCCTCGACCACAAGATGTCTGCCGCCGACCACATCGAAGCTGTGGCTGTCGTCAACGTCCGGGCGAATCAGATTGCTCTCTTCTGCGAGAACCGCCAGCGCAGATGTGGCATCCAGCATGGCCAGGGCGTCTGCTGCCAGCGAGACCGGGCCCGCTTGATCGAGAACGAGCGCGCTCAGGCTCGCAAACAGATCTTGCTCCAGCGCCAATGCGCGGTCACCTGCTTCGGATATTTTGCCCGCCAACCGCGATAGTTCAGCCGAGGAAAATCGCACCACATTTGCCAGTGTTTGGCGGTGGATGAAGGTTTCATTTAGCGGTGCAGACATCATTTTTTCTGCATGTTTGGCGTTTAGATCCACATGATAACCAAGCACGTTGTTGTGTTTGATTTTCAGTGTATTGATTTCGGTGAGCGCCTGATACTCGCCCTCCAGCGCCGCGATCAACCGCCGGCTTTGATCGCGTAACACCCGAAACTCGTCCAGTGCTTCATTATATTTTTCGCGGATGAAACCACCGTCGCGAGTCAGCATAGGCGGTTCGTCTACTAGCGCTTTTTCAAGTTCAGTCACTAATTCTGCGTGGTCGCCCAGGTCGGTAACCGCATCTTCAATGCGCATGGGTGTTTCGTCCAGCGCGTGGGACTGCGCCAGAAGCAGTGCTTTTGCCGCAGCAGATGCCCGGAGGCCGAATAGAATAGCTGAAATGTCTCGCGGACCTCCGCGCCCCATCGAAAGGCGCATCATAGCCCTGTCCATGTCCGGGGTTGATTTGAGCACTAACCGAAGCTCGCTGCGTAGCGTGGGCGCGTCGGCAAAAAAGGAAACACAGTCCAGCCGTTCACTGATCCGTACCGGATCAGTCAGCGGCGCAGACAAACGTTTGGCCAAGAGCCGTGCTCCTGCCCCGGTGATAGTGCGGTCAATAACTGCCAGCAGGCTGCCTTCACTGTCGCCGTTTTGTGTGCGTACCAATTCCAGGCTGCGCCGAGTGGCGGCATCAATCATCATCGAGCCGTCCGAAGACAACCTTGTTGGCGGATTAAGCCGGGGCAGCGTGCCTTTTTGGGTATCTTCCAAATAGTCCAGGAGTG
>JAAHTG010000825.1_pt1 | contig 24601 bp, 3 predicted proteins | sample 6116081 | NCBI WGS metagenome assembly JAAHTG01 (sample SAMN13939989, study PRJNA603662) | sponge metagenome | isolation source: marine sponge | host: Mycale hentscheli | place: New Zealand | collected 2005 | reverse complement strand
TAGTTGATGGAAAAGTTAAAAAAGTCCAAGTCAAAAAATCAGGAGGGTATGTAACAGGTGATCAAGCTGATTATGGATTAGTTACTACTCCACAAGAGTATTATGGTTCTACTAATTTTAACAATAGTTTAGATAGTGACGTAAGATATAGTTTAACATCAGTACCTAGAGAGGATGCTAATGTTGAGGCAGAAGGTGGAGAAACAGTATTAACTGATTTAAATAGTGATGGTCAGTTTGGTTTATATGACATTAATGGACCAAGACATACAGGTGGAGGCGTACCTATGTTTTTACCAGAACAATCATTTATTTATTCAGATACAAACAAAATGAAGTTTAATAAAGATGAGATGGCTGAGTTTGGTATAGAGACAGGAAAAAGAAAAACACCAGCTAAGATATCTAAAAGGTATCAGCTCAATCCATATTTAGCAGCTATTAATGATCAGTATGCAGATGATATATCTACTACAAGTGCTGAGCTTATGCTTAAAAAGAATATGGGTAACTTGTCTAAATTAGCATTTGGTCAAGAACTTAAAAAGAATTTTGAAGAAGGTGTGCCTTTGGCTGCATATCCTTATTTAACTGAAAAGGGTATAGACCCTATTAAATTTACTGCTCAAGTAGAAGAGATTAGTAAAAAACAAGCAGAGCTTAATGCAATAGCTAGTTTACCACCAGAACAACAAGCACAAGTAATTATGCTTCAAGAGATGATGGCACAGATGGAAGCTCAAGAACAACCACAAGAAGGTAATCCACAAGGTAATGCAGGGCCCGTAGAACAAATGGCAATGTATGGTACTGAGTTAAATAAAGCTCAAGAAGGTAATGCTGAGGAAACTACTTATAATATTAATGGACAAAAAGTAAGTAGAGAACAATATATAGAAGATACAATTAGAAACGGTTTACATATAAACATGCAAGGTAAAGTAGATCAAAAATTTGTTGATATCTTAACTGATGAAGAAAAACTTTTATATGGTAAAGCTTTGGTAGATATAGAAGATTATGATGCATTAGATTTTCAAACTAATAAAGAAAGGTTTCAAGGAGATTTATCTATAAGAGAAAGTGTAGATGAAGAGGTTACTGAGAATGGTAATAATGTAGTTGTTAATGATATAGAAGATGTTAAAGTATATGGTGAGGATGATAACCCTTTTCCAAAAGGACACGCTAATTATCAACAGTTTGCAGATGCTATAGAAAGAGGCAATGTTATAAGTATAAATAAATATTATGATCCTATTAAAAAAAGAACAGAGTATACGTTAGTTGAAAAGGCACCAAACCCATTAGATGATTTTAGAGAATCAGAACAAGTAATTGTAACTACTTCTGGAACAGGAGAAACTCCTATATATACACAAAATGATAATGAAGTTATAGCTGCATTAGAAGGTTATCCACAAGTTAAAGTAAGAAAAGGTATAGCTTCTGGAGGTAATAGACCAGAGCAACAAACTTCTGCAGGACAAATGAGTGCAGGTGCAGATTTATCTGATCCAAAGTTTAAAGAAGACTTTGAATTAAGATGGGGAGATGCTATAGTTGGTGTAGAAGGATTTGATTATAACACACCTTTATATTTAAATGAAGCAGACAGAAAAGCAGGTAGAAAGAATCCAGCATATACAAAACAATGGACAGCCGTTCAAGAAAATATGCAAAGATTAGATAATGAGTTTTCTGAAAAGAATGGTCTTAAACCAAGAAACTTATTTCCTGGTGATAGAGGAGGAACTAATATAGACGGTGTATTAGGCTTACATACATTTAATGTAGATAGAAGATACCTTGCTAATCCACAACCTAATAGTATAACCGGATCTATAGATGATCCTGCTAAAGTTCCAGATCCAGGTAAAATGGAGGAGTTTGTTCCTGAAAGACCTATGCCATGGATGCAAGATGTTAATAATATTGCAGCACAAAACAGATTAAAGAACCCTTTAATATTACCAGTATTAGGACAAGCTCCACCAGTACAATTAGATATAGCTTTAGATGATTGGACAGGTAAAGTAAATAATATTAATGCTGCTTTAAATGCTAAGCTAGATGCTGTGAAGGCTTTTGGTAAAGGTGCAGTAGCTGGATCAGATTTTGGTAAAGCTGTAGCCTTAAGTGAGGATGCTATTAATAAGACTAATACAAACAATATTAATATTATTAATCAAGCTGCAAGAGTAAACGCTGATTTAAATATGAGAAATAATCAGTTTAATATGAAACAAAGAGAGTTGCAAGATGAAGGTACTAATTTAGCATTACAAAGGTTTACTGACTTTAATAATTGGGATACTATTAAAAGTAATGAGTTATGGAATACTATGCAAACTAATATGGCTAATACTTCTAATCTCAATAAAACTAAATCTCCTGAGTTTCAAGTAAGGCCCGAACTATATGGTTTAAATACATTTACTGAGTCTACTAATAATCCTAATGTGAAAACAGATCAAAGAACGGATAATGAGAAAAGAGAAGAAGAAATACTTAGATTATGGAACAAAGCAGATGAACAAGGGGTAAAAGATGAAAAGAATAAACTAGATTATATAAAGCTTATTATAGGAGAGAATAACAAAAAGAACTCAAGTAAAGATGATGATAACCCTTTTGAGCAATATCCACCTAGTGTTATTAACCCAACAGCAAATAGTGCAAAAGGTAAAGAAATGAAAAAAGTTAAACGTACAGCATATCCATACTGGATGACAGTAGGAAAGATGGGACGCTAAACAATAAAGGTTTATTATTTAATATTAATAAACTTAATAAATTATATTAATTTTGAATTATGGCAACATACATTAAAGGAGAAAAGAATTTTTATCCAGACATAAAACCATTTACACCAGACTATAAATTTTTGTCTGCTACATTAGATGCACGTCAGGCTAAATATAATGCAGGGTGGAAAGCACAAAATGATTTATATAATAAAGTTGTGTATTCACCACTTACTAACCCGAACAGCTTAGAGTATCAAAGACAATATGCTGAAAAATTAGGACCATCACTAGAAAAAATATCTGGTATGGATCTTTCTTTAGAACAAAATGTACAAACTGCTAAGTCAGCGTTTGCACCATTTTTTGAGGATGATGAAGTAGTATATGATATGGTATGGACAGGAGCATACAATGATGCTATAAAAAAATATCAAGAGCTAGCTTCAAGTAATAATCAAGAAACAAGAGAGTTAGCAAATAGTGAAGTAAGTTTACGTAAACTTGAAATAGATAGAAGAAAGTTTATGGAAGCTGGAAGAGGTGAATTACAAAGTCAACCGCTTCCTGAATTAATTTTAGATGCTGATTTAGTGCAAAACGCACAAAAATATTTATCAGCATTAGATCCTGGATTAACTATATCTATGCCTATACCAAATATGAAAGATACAGGTAAAGTAGATGCACAAGGAGTTCCTATTTTGATGGAAGATAAGAATTTTATAATAACACAAAAGAACGGAAGCTTAGTAGAAGGACCTGCTTATGAACAGATTATGTCTGCTTTAATAGATGATCCAAGAGTACAAAAGTTTTATAATGCTAAGTCTTATGTACAAGCTTATGATTTTGCTGAAACTATGGTGAATAAAGGTGTGTTTGCAACAGAACAAGAAGGATTAAATGCTTGGGCTGTTGAACAAATTTCTAGAATAGAAAATAAAAATCTTGAATACCAAACAAAAAAAGAATATGAATTAAGAAAGCAAAATGAAGTAAATGTAAATTGGGATAATTATGCATCTAATCATGGTGTAGTTTCTGGTAGTTATGATGAGAAGATTATGAATCAAAACATAAGTGACGCAGAAAGAATGAAAATTGATTTAGATAGATTATTTAAAATCAATCAGTTTGCTGCTTCATCTGATCCAGATGATGAAGCATTGTTTAGCAAAGCAATGGCACTTCTATCTAATTACAATATTGATACAGATGTACGTAGAGCTGCTAGACAGTTTAGTATGAGAGAGATGGAAGTAACTCAAGAACAAAACAACTTTGAATTAGAAAACCTTAAGTATAAACATGACTGGAATTTACAAATAAAAAAGTTTCAATTACAAGAAGAAGCAGACTTTAAAAAGTTTGAAAGAGACAAAATTTTAAAACAAATAGAGGGAGGAGGACTTGATTATGCACAAATGATGAAAAACTCTGTAAGTCCTGAAACTGGTCTTGGTGCAAATTTTGCTGTAGATAAAAACAATAATCTTGTTGGTGTAGATAATCCACTTCAAATGGATATAATAGCAATGCAAGAACGTGGTAATGAACTTATAACTGACCGTTTGGGTATGTTTCCTGAGATGATAGCAAATTCTGGTTTATATGATGTTGAGGGTCAACCTGGTATTTATAAGATTCCTTTAGTTGAAAACCCTGACCCAGATGAACCAAAAGATTATTTCCAAGGTAATTTACAAGATGTTGTTAAAAAGATAAGTAATAGAGAGTTAGATGATGATCAATTGGAAACAGATAACTATCAGTATGCAGGTGGTATAGAAAGTTTATTTGCTAACTTACAACAATACTATGCAAACGCATCAGAAGCACATCAACTAGGTATTGATACATCTCCTAATAGTCCATTTATGTCTATAAGTAATAAACTATTTAATAGTGGAACAAGTATAACAACCCCTGGTTTAGCAACACAGATTGAACTTTATAATACTGCTGTAGATCTAGCTATGAAAGATCAATATGATAAAGCAAAATTAATTGAAACTTCTTTATCAAATACTAATAAGAAAAATCTTAGTCAGGCTGAAAAAAATATTCATTTATTATTAGAGAATGGATATGTCTTTCCAATAGACAATGAGTCTAAAAGCATTATGACTGAGGAGGAGTTTTATAAGGCTAACATGGAACGTATTAATTCAGGTGATATAGACAGGAAGAAAACAATTGCATTTTTTGGTATAGGTAATGATGCTGATTTAGAAACATTTGAAATTAAAACTGTTGGTCTTGGTGGATTAGGTACAGCGTTTTTACCTTCATGGGGTAATTTTGATGATGATCAATATAAAAAGAATTTAGGTAGAATATATAATAGGTTTAAAACTGACATAAACAAATTAATGTCAACTACTCCTTCTAGAACATTTGTAAACAACAGTGCTGGACTTGGTGCTGTACCAGCAAGTAATATAAGATTTAATGTAGCAAACTCAACACAGTTATCATTAGCACCAAAACCTGGAACAGCACAAAATAAATTTCTGGGTGATTTCTATGGACAAATTAATGCTAATAAAGCAAAAGGAATTGGTAATTATGGTTTTATAGGTACAACAATTAAATCACAAGATAATGATGATTTTGTAGATATTTTATCAGCAGATGCTATTGATGTATCAAGCACTAAAAATAAGGCTGCCCAATATATTTATGATAGGATATCAAATGAACAAACTTTAAATGCAGATGACTTATCACTGAACTTAACTTTTTATGATAGTTATGGTCCAGAGATAAGAGACATAGAAACTGGTGAACTTACAAATGAACCTTATGCTGCATATGAATTAAATAATTTTTCTGATCCTTTAGTAAAAACATTAACAGATGCAGAAAATTCCCTTTATCCTGATGGTGTAGATGCAAGTGATGTAAGGGAGGTTTTAAGATCAGGGTTTACATATATATTTCCTAGAAGTTCTACTATAGCAGCAAATCCACTAGGTTATGCAGTTACACAAAGTAATACTACATTAGAGAAAAGAATTGCTAGCACAAACAATAATATACTTACAATTGACCCAACTGCTTATGCTGCACCATATTTTGCAGGTAATGCTGGACATGGTTCTTTTAGTTTCCAAAAAGTTGGTAATAGAATAAATGTAAATGGTTATTTAAATCATTATGAGTCTGATGCTAGTAAATATCCTAATGGTTATAGACAAGAACCAGTTTCAACAATATTAGGTGGTGAACAAGAAAATAAAATAGGTTATGATGAATATTATGATTTTATATTAGGTGTATTGTCTCAGCAAAAAATAAAGAATGATGCTCTTTATGACGCAGCAAGCAAAGAATCAAAAAATAATTAATAGGTAAGTATGGAAAACCAAGATCCACAAGCCCTTCAGGAGAACCTTACAGGCAACAATCCTAAGGTTGATTTAGTAAATGATGCTAAGCCATATAAGACAGTTCAGTCTTTAATGGATACAACACAGTATGGTCCAGACTTTTTAAATATGGCTGACCCAGCTGCTTTATTAAATGTAGATAGGTATCAACGTGATATGTTTAAGTATGGTCCTGAAGTAATTGGTAATGTTTCTAGTAACGATCCTGGTTTATTAGATATAGGATATAATCCATCTAAGACTCAAATGTCAAATCTTAGTTTAGGTGAGCAAGTAAAAGCACTAGCAAACGCACCATCACAAAATAATTTAGTAGCTACTACGCCAGATTATGGTAATATTAAGAATAGTAATTTTGATAGATTTTATGCTAGTCCTAATTATAGTGAGTTAGGCTTTAATCCTTATTCAAACAATGAATCTTTTTATAATGCTAATAGTAGCAAGTATGATGATTTTTCTAGAGCTTGGGATCAATTAGGCAGTCAGTTTTCTATAGGTCTTGGTTCTTCTTATAGATCTATAGCAGATGCATTTGATGGAGATGGGTATTGATCACGCCCAGACTTGGTGGCAGGAAACAATATGGAAGAGGCAATGAGAATAGGCTCAAAAAGTAAAGGAGGAGCTTTTGGTTTATTGACTAATACTGGTTTAAGTTTTGGTTATACTGCAGGTATTATTGCATCTATAGCAGTAGAAGAGTTAGTGTTAGCAATGGGATCAGCTGCATTAGCATCAACAGGTGCAGGAGCACCAGCAGGTTTTGCTGCTTTTGTAGCAGGTACTGGTAGAAACTTATATAGAGCAGGACGAGCTGTTGGTAATTTATTTGATGTAAAAAGATATGCAAGTTCTGGTGAGGCATTGGTTAGAACACTTAATAATGCTGATAATGCTAGACAACTATATACAGGTGGTGCAGAAGCTCTTGGGAGATTTATTGCACCAGAACTAACTTATGCTATAAAGAATTGGCAAACAACAGGTAATGCTGCACAAAATTTATTTAATATTACTAAAAGTGGTAATGCTTTTGGTGCAGTATATAGAGATTTAAGACAATTTAACATTGCTTTATCTGAAGCTAAACTAGAGGCTGGTATGGTTAGCAATAGAGTAGAACAAAATCATTTAAAATATTTAGCACAACAAAATCCTGGTAAGGACCTTACAGCAGAACAACTATCTGCAACAAAAGTAAAAGCTGCTCAGGCTGCATTTAGAACACAAATGCAAAACTTTGGTATAATATACTTATCAAATAAGTTTGTCCTAAGAGGTGCGTTTGGAAGTTGGAGAAGAGGATATAAGAATCTAGCAGAAAAAGTATTTAGAACTAACCCACTAGTAGATGCTGTTACAGGAAAAGCTTTGAAAGGAACTTATCAAAAGGGTGCAACCTTTTTAGGTGTGCCTACTCCTGGAAATATTTATAGACAATTTAAAGCTGGTGGATTAAAAAATGCTCCAAGAGTTTTTGGAGGTATGATGTTAAGATATGGAGCAGCAGGAATAGCAGAGGGACTACAAGAAGTTTCACAAGAAGCTATTGCTGCAACTAATGAAGGTTACTATGGTGCCTTGCTTAGAGAGCCTGGTGCAGGTACAAAGAATTTATATGGTTCATTTGCAATGGATGGTATAGAGGATCAGTTTACAGCACAAGGATTAAATACATTTTTATCAGGGTTTTTGATGGGTGGTTTAGCTGGACCTTATCAAAACGTTTTATTTCAACAAGTTCCTAAACTGTTTGCCATGAGAAGCAAAGCTTCTAGAGCTGATTATGCAAAGGCAAAAATAGCAGAGGAAGAAGTGATAGCAGATATTATACGTCAAGCAGAAGATGCATCAGAAAAAGGTGTAGATGGTTTGGATGCTATATTAAATAAAGATCAGCTAATGATGTCAAGCATGAAACAAACATCCAATGCTATGGATGATGCTATTTCAAGAAATGATAAGTATGACTACTTTAATAATAGAAATTTCTTAGAGTTTAAGAATTTATATGATAAATTTAAAAATGGATCAATAGGATTTTATCAACAAGAGATGATAGACTTTAGTCAGCTTGATGATGCAGCATTAGGTGAGGCATTTCCTAAAAAGGATTATGGTAATATACAACAAGTAAGATCAAAGATACAGAAACAATTAGATCTTATTACTGAGTATGGTGATATGTTTAATAATAAGAAAAACATATTTAAACCTAGATACAAGCCAGAAATGTTTACACCTGGTACAAGAAAATATAGAGATGAACAGAGATTAAAAAAAGCATATGAACATCAAGAAATGTTTTATATGTTTACTCAGAATGCATTTAAAGATGCACTAAATAGAAAAGTAAAAATTGCTCAGTCATTAGAGTCTACTCCATTGTTTGGTAATATGGCTGCTAATGACGTTACACCTTTATTAGATAAAGAATCTTTAGAAGTAGAATTAGATAGATTACAACAAGAGATATCAATACTAGAACAAAATGCTAATAATAAATCTGGATTAGATGAGATTGCAATTAAGAGAAATAAAAAATCTCTTAAGGAAAAGAAAAGAAAGAAAAAGAATCTAGATAGAATTAATAAAGTATATAATGATAATCTAACAGCAAAAGGATTTTTTGATCAGCGTAAAAAGAATAAGTTAAAGGGACCAATAGAAAACTATTTGAATTCATTAGCTGCTTCTAAAGGAACATTTGTTGATGCTGATGCAGTAGATAATGCACTTAATGAAATAGTAGACTATGCAGCTTTATCTCAAGATGCATTCTTGTTTAACAATACTATAGATTATTTATTAGATCCTAATAAAATGGAAGACTTAATAAATAGATCTGCAGAATATTTTAAAGTATTAGAGGCTAATCAAAAACAAATAATAACAGAACAAATTAAAGCTCAGTTAGTATTAAGTAAACAAAACTATATGCTAAATGCTTTAGCTGAAGAGGATGTTTATTTAACACCGGAAGCTGCTCAAGCTTTTTTACAAACAGGTGAAACATCTTCAATAGACCAGTCAAATTCATATTTATTTGCAGGAAGGTTATTAGATCCATCTATAATGGAAGATGCTATGATTATTGCTGCTAAAATTAATCCAATAATAGAAAATTATAATTTACAAACAGAAGAAACTACAAAAGCAAACAGGTCACAAGAAGAAGTTGCTGAAGAAAGTGCCAATGATGTAAATCAAATTTTAGATGATGCTGGTGTAGAAAATGTAGAAGTAGTACCAACTATTAATTCTGTTATATTAAACAGAACATTAGAAGATCAGTTTAGACAATATCAAGCTATACCTAATAGAGATTCATTAAGTATAGAAGAATGGAAAGAAAGTGCTGCTGGAATGAATATACAAACAGCATATGATGCCATTAAGAAAATATGGTCAAAAGGATATCCAGTATTAGTTAATGGTGAGGTTGCACAATTAGTTCCAACAGAAAGTGATATAAAAAATGAAACAGGCTTTCAAGATTTTATAAACGGACCTGCAGCAGAGAATGCAGATATATTAAATATACTAGATAAATTAAATTTAAATTTATCTATTTTTCAAACAGTAAGACAAAAGCCTTCAAATATTATTTTTGAAGGAGCAATAGTTGATGTAGAAGAAAAGGTTATAAATAAAAAAGATAAAGCAAATACATCTATTTATACAATACTAGATAAGAAAGGTAACAAGATATCTCAAGAGCTTAGACAAATCATTGGTGCTAATAGTTTAGGTGTATATAGTATAAAAGCTGATGCAATTCAAGCTGCTGAAAAATTAGAAAAAGAGGTTGACACAGGAGGAGTATATAGATTTGGTGGAATAAACGGCCTATCTATAAGTAAGAATGAAAGAATAATCAATAAGCAAGGAGAAGTATTTGTAGTTAATACAGGTAAAACAGCATTTGATAAAGGTTCTCAACAAAGTATATTTATTATTCCTTTTAATAAGTTTAGTAATGACTATTATACTAACATAGAGAACTCAATATCTATTTCAGAACAAGACTTTATAAATAATTTTGTTTTAGCAGCACCAATTAATTTTGATAGTTTAGGTAAAACCTATTCTAAAATACGTCCTAATGAAATGATAGAGGCGTGGTCACATAGAAATAATTTTTCTGAAACTAAACAAAGTGCTAATGAAAGAACAGACTTAATTATTAGTAATTTAACTACAGAAGAAATAAACGGATTAAATTTACTTGTAACACCAGTAAAACAATTACCATCAAAAAACTATGTAATACCTGCTGATGGATTAAAACCTAATCCTTATATACAAGAGAATACCAATAGTTATAATATAGGTATACAAGTTATTGATCCTAATGTTATAAATAAGATTAATAACTTATATGATACAAATGCTGATATAGCTAGACTAGAAGAATCAGCTAATAATGTATTTGCATATCTACCAAGTCAAAGGTTTAGTTTTTTTGATAAAGATGGAAAAGCGGTTATGCCACATGACTTTGATGTAGAGTTTATGAAGAGTGTAATTAAATTTGATAAAGATTTAACTGGAGTTGAAATAGATTCTCAATCTAATTTATCACCTGGTGTGCAGACTCTACAATATGTACAAGAAAATTTTGCAAAGGCTGCAGTTTTAAATCAAGCAATACAAAAAGCATTAAGTGAAGATAGTCCAGGACAGATAATATTTGGTGAGTTACCAGATGGAATAAGACTAAATTTATTTGAAGGTTATGACAACTATACATCACCAAACACTTTTACCTCATTAAAAGATTTAAAGTATAGTTCTGATGGTTTAGGTAACTATTTAATATATGACATTAGTGTAGGAGGAAATAATTCAGCACCAAAAGTTATTAGTAATTTAGAAGGAGATGCATTAGATGTGTTAAGAGAAGAGACTGAAGCTGCATTAAAAGGAAACGGTTTATGGAAACAAAATGTAGAGGGCGGAACTAATAGATATATGGTTGTTCTTAAGCAACCTAATGGAGTTTATTCTGTTGTTACTTCAAAACCAAAGCTACAACAAAGAGTAGACTTAGACACAGAACTTTTAAGACTTATTAATAGGGCTCAGATAACTGTAGAAAGCAACCTTGACAAAGATAGAAAACCAAAAGACATAAACTTTAATGAAGAGTTTAACACAGAAACTTTAAGTAAAATATTTATAACAAGCAAACCTGGATCTAAAAGAAAAGTATTTTTAGATGTAGATCAGTATGGTAATATTAGAATGAAAGTTAAAGATGCTATAGCTAATGAAAATAGAACATTAGGTGGTGCATTATATAAGCAGACAGGAAAGACACAATACTTATATCCAGCAGATCTTAATTTAGGTGTTGCAGAAGAAACAAGAAAATCACCACAAGATTTAATACAACCTTTGTTAGATAAAATTAATGGAGATGAAAATTTAGGAGAGGGTACAATATCTTTTAAAAACTTTACAACATCTATAGCAGAAGACGCAAGTATAACTGATTTCTTAGTAGACTTGGAAACAGCTATAGACCCTAATCAATTAAGAAAAGGGTTTAGACTTTTAACAACAGCAAACCCTAAATCAATTCAAAGAGAATTATCTAAAGGTAATATATCTGTTGCACCTTTAATAGAAGAAAGTGCACCAGAGAACATAGAAGTATTACCAGATATAGCAGAAGAGGTAGAAGTTTTAGAAGAGGTAAGTGATTTAAATTCTATTTTAACTAAGATAAGCATATTAAAAGCTCAACTAGAAGATCAGTATGGTCCTACAAATAGGAAGAGATTAAGAAGAGCATATAAAGAAAGCAAGGAACTACAAGACTTATTTAAGAAAAGAGATGAATTGAGAGGTGCCAATAAGATTGTTGAAGGACCTTTTAACTCTACTGATATAGAAACTATTGATTCTTTTTCTGTATGGGCTTCACAAACATTACCTGATTATATAGGTATAGCTGATATAGCTACATTAAGAAGTAATTTAATAACTACAGGTACACGTGTAGGATCATTTGTTTTAAACATAAATGATATAGCTGGTGGACTTGATGTTTCAGGAACTATATATACAGGAGCAAATAGTCCATTTAGATATCATGAGGCTTTTCATGGTGTGTATAGAATGATACTTACACCACAAGAACAAGCTAAGTATCAAAGAATAGCTAGAAAAGAACAAAGAGCTAATCTAAGAAAGGAAGGTAAAAGTCTAGCATCTGAATTACAAAAATTTAGAAACTCTGCTGATACATATACTAATATGAGTCAAGAGAGATTAGAAAGAGAATACTTTGAAGAATATATGGCAGATCAGTTTGAGTTGTTTAAAACTGGACCAAAAAACACTAAGACTTCTTCAGAAATAAAATCTTTGTTTACAAGAATATTAGATTGGATTAAAGGAATATTAAATCAATTCTACAAGAATGAACTAACTTCATTATTTGAAAATATAGATGGAGGCAAATTTCAATCTGCTCCTATAGCAACAAATGAGTTTACTACTTTAGGATCATCTGTTGAAGCCAACAAGCTTATACCATATCAAATGGTAGATAGAAATGCTGGTATAGGTGAGCTATATGTACCAAGCTTTGTAGCAAATGGAATAATATCTTCTATGGCAGGAGTATTGATAGATAGAAAATTTAATTTTATACCTACAGAAGAAAAGCCAAAGTTTAATCAAGATGAAGAACTAGATATTATAGTTGATGAGTTTGCTGAGACATATGATGTATTTAGTAATGCTAACTCACAATTTTTAGAAGGAAGCAAAGAGCATGACATGCTTACGTTACTTACAGCAGCATTTGAAGATTTTGTTCCTCAAATAAAACAATCTGTTACAGACGTATTAGATATAATAGATTTACAGTCAGCTCAACAAGTAGAAAGAAATGATGAGTTTATAGATAATGAAGGTTTAAGAACTGTACAACAGTATGGTAAAGAAACATATCTTAGTGGTGGTTTAGATAATTTACCTGCTGCAGTAAGAAAGTATATAGGAACAGTAACATATATTGAAAAGGATTACTTTGGTAATACTACTTTAGTTAATGGTACGCCTATTACAGTACCTGTTAATGCTAATGTAGTATATAATGGAATGCTTAAAGCATTAGAAGGTCTTGAAGATCCGGTAGAAATGCTACAAGCTATGTATGCTTTTTCACAAACTAATCCTCAGACTGAAGCTGTTGTAAATCAAATATTTGAAAACTCAGGTATTAATATGCCAGAGAGTTATACAGAAGACTTTACTTTTGAACAGTTTCCTGAAGGTATTACTAACCCAAACTTTTTAATTAAAGTACTTAATTCATTTACAAACTTTAGAGTAGAGTGGTTTTTTACTCAAAGAGACATGTTGGGTAATTCAATTGTTCATTCTGCATCACAAAGAGATGATTCTAACAATCAATTAAATTCATGGTCAGAAGGATATTCATCTAAGCTGCAGTTATGGCAAGATGACTCAAATGTAAGAAAGGCTGCATTAAATGCACTTGTTACAATACAAGCAGATTTAAAACCTAAAAAAACTAAAATAGCAAACAATGTATTAAATGAGCGTTCTAAAAAACTATCTAAACTTTTATTTGATAATTTAGGCATTGCTCTTAGTCCGGGCTATATATCTTATAGTAGACTTATGGCAAGAGAGAATCTTACTAAAGCACAAGAACAAATGCTATCTTTTCATCCTGATGTACAACCAATGACGGTTAATGATATAAAAGTATTTTTTGATTTAGTTAAAGAAGGGGTAGATTTATTTTCACCTGAGGGAGCAGAAAGCAAATTAAAAAAATTAGCTTTAGGTAATGCACCATTTGATGAAACAATTGGAGCCACAGTATTTAAGAATTCAAATAATGATTTAGTTAATTCACATCAACAACCAACATTTAATTTAAGAAAGACAAGAGCATTAAACTCTCCAGATGAAAGAGCAAGATTATTACAAGATGATTATCTAAGTAACAATTTCTTATTGAACTCACCTGCATTTAATGCTTTAGCAGATAATAATCAAGTAAAGATATCTAGAATATCTGGCACGAAAGTTTTAAGAAGTTTATCTACTGAGTTAGATGTAAATTCTAGTTTAACTTTAAAGAGTACAGACTATGGAAAATATACTCCTGCTGAATTTTTAGTTACTAACATAAATAACTACTTGGCTTTTTACAATACTCTTAATAGAAAACCTTTAAAGTCTGTAATAGTTAAGGATCCTGTAAATGGTATAGATAGTAGATTTGCTATATCTCCAAATTTAATTAGAGTTATGGAGTCTTCTAATACAGGTGATCAAACAACTCTACCTATTATAAAAGCAGTAGAAAAAATACAAGGAAGAGACGTTATTACTGATGAAGTATTAGAGGCCTTTTATAATTTTGTTGAGAATGAGTACAATAGAATAGTAAGAGAGAATGGTCCAAATAGAACTACTGATGTAATAGAGGGATATAACACTGGAGAGTATAGAGCAAAAACATTTGCCAATAACGAGACACTTTTAAATATAGATACTAGGAGCGGGCTAATACAAGAAGCACTTTCAGAAGAGCCAGCTGCATTTGAACAAGCTTTAAGAGCAGCTAAGCTAACCAAAAAATCATTTAAGAAGCAATTAGAAGCCAACTTAAATAGTAAGTTTAATGAGTTTGATAACCTAATAGATACGTTAAATGTTAGAAACAGAATAGATAAGAAAATTGTACGTGGTATAAGTAGAGGTGCTACTGGAGCTGTTAAAGAAACTGCTGAGTCAACTGCAGCTATGTATAATTTAATTGACATGGATCCTATTTATAATCTTAAACAAGTGTTTTTTAACAATTACTTAAATGTTAAATCATTAAATGAGCTTTATTTAAGTGATCAAGCTAAAGTTTTAAAAGGCTTTACTGATAAAAGTAAAAGAGCAAAGGGTAATAACAACTCTTTTATACCTGCTGAAACATATTTAACTGACCCACGTTTAGGTGTAATGCATGAGACAAATAAAATAAATCTAGTTGCCTTTAATGAGCCAACATTAATGTCTGGGCTGAGTTCAAATTCTATTCAGATTGCAGATGCACAGGTATATGGTACTGTAAAAGCCACTAGACATTTTCAATTTGGTATTGGTGAAATGACACCTGCGTTAGCTTCTGCATTAGATAAGATAGAACAAGGAGAAGTTTTACAATGGGAAGAGATTGATGAGCTTATATCTCAAGGCAACATGTTAAATTCTAAAAAGTATGCTTACTTTGATGGTGAAACATACATAAAGATGTCTTATACTACTTTAACTAAAGAGTTAACATCTATGCAGAACTCTGATGATATGTGGGTTCCTAAGCCAGGTCAAGAAAAACTACACAACCTAAGAGTCAACTTAGAAGAATTAGATAAAGAAAATCAAACTGTAAGTATAGCAGCACCTGAGTCAGCATTAAAAATGATGAAACAAAATTTAAATCCTATTAGTGATTTAAATGGTCAACCTAGTGGCTTTACAAATAATGCTACAACTATTTATGCTAAGTACTTTGGCTTACAACAAATTAATCCATCAAATAAAAAACAGATTACTTTACAAAGTCAGATGAAAACTCTAAACACATCTGAACAAGATCCTAGAAATAAAGATATTCAACAAACAATTATAAACTATAATAATGATTTAAAATATAGATCAAGATTAAAGTATAATGCTAAAGTTAAATTAACATTTAATGTAGAAGATGTAAGATCAGAAATAGATGCATCAAAATTAAATAAGATAGTAAGTCCTAACTTAGTATTGTTTTCTAAGTATGCAGTTAATTCTTTACAGGCTAGTCAATCAACAAGTAATCTAATTGAGTTTTTTAGTTCTGATGAAAATAACCAACTTAAATATAATTTAGATAACCCTTATACTATAAGTAAATATGAACAGTTGTTCTTGACATATTTTAGTCAAGGTGTTTTTCAAGAAAAAGTAAATGGAACTAGTGTTGCATTAGTATCATCATTAGGGAAGAATGTATACAGAAGAGTATTTAGTGTAGAAACCTTTAATGGTAAAGTTACTCCTGATAGACAAGAAGTAATAAGAGAAAATGAATTTCTTAATGGAAACTTTACATTAGATAATAGAAGCCTTGAAGAATTAAACACTGGTGATCCTTTACCAGCTGAAGGTGTTATTATAATAGACCGTTTAAGATATAACTTAAAAGAATACAAAGGTGGTGAATATCAAGGTCAAAGATATTCTGAAGCAATTATGCCTCCTCAATCCAAAGAAGTAAATGACTTATTGGCTTATAAGAGTAAATTTAGAAGATATAAAAATACTATACCTGATGTAGTTAGTGAAATGTATGCTGTACGTATACCTAGTGAAGACTATCATTCTGCCTTTAATGTAAAGGTTGTAGATTTCTTACCAAACTTTATGGGAGGCTCAGCAATGTTTTCAAATGAACTTATAGAAGTGTCTGGTGCAGATTTTGATATAGACCAAGCATATATACACATGAAAGAGTTTTATGTTGAGAACGGTGAGTTTAAGGCATATGAGAATAATTATTCTAGTTATATTAATTATGTAAACAAAAAGGTTAATGAAACAGGAAACCAATATTCTGAAGCTATAAAATTATATAAATTACAAGGTGTTATCATATCTGATTCATTGGTTGATATAGATCAAGCACCTGCTGAAAATGCTGGGTTTAGTAAGAATGCTGTTGGTGCTTTAAAAGTATTAGGTATGCCCATTACTCAAAGTGAGTTTAATCAATTTGTAAAAGATAACAACCAGGCTCCTTATGAAGCACCTGTAAGTAATAGACTAGTAGATTATAAACGTCAATTAGTAAGTAATGATTATTTAACATCAGGTACATATCCAATAGCTTATAGACCGTCTAACTTAGATTTATTAAAGAATGTTTGGGAGAGTGTAAGATTGTTACCTGGATTTGCAGAAAGAACTAACCAAGCAGGTAAAGATATAGACACCCTTACTGGACAAACTGTTGCTTTTACAAACAACAAGGGTGCTTCAATTGGTTCAGTGGTTTCACCAAATTTATATTTGTCTTTATTTAAAGAATATAATATAGGTTTAGGTACTTTAAAATTTGATCTTGATGGTAAAGAGTATAAGTCTTTTGGTGGAACTTTAAATGAAAATGGAATGAGAAAACAAGATTTAATGTCTTCTCTAATAGTTGCTATGACAGACAATGCTAAAGAGTTTTTGGTAAGTAAGTTAGGTTTAAATGCTCATGCTACACGTATGTTAGCAAATATGATTCAACTTGGTGTTCCGTTAGAAACTTCTATACTGCTTTTAAATCAAAAAATTATACAAGATATATATAGACAAATTGATAATAGTGATGGCAGATCTATTTCTATTGGAAGTGCTATAGACAATATATTAGAAAGAGATATTAAAGGTAGAGTAGTAAAGGGTGCAGTTCCTAATATAGATATTTTAAAAAGAGGAGTAGCTGAGACTTTGGAAGGACCTGAATTACAAGGGGTCTTACAAGTTTTTTCAAAAGTAATTACTATATCTAATTTTACTGTTAAATTAAATAGTCTAGTAAGTCTTAATAATGGATTAGGAAAAAACATTGATAGTATTTCTCAAAGGGTAGAAAGTATAAATGATTTTATAGAAAACCCTTATTTTATAAAGGTAAGAAACATGTTGAATAGTTCTTATCTATCTGGATTAGCTCAACAATTATCAGATATAAATACAAATATTTTACCAAAGATGTTTTTATCACAGACACCACGTGTAAAAAGAATTACATCAGAATTAGTTAAAATGTTAGATACAAGATTATATGAATCTAGTGAGGTTGCCAGAACAAAAGTTAAAAAAGATGTATTAGCATTTGTAACATTAAGTGCATATCAAAATATAGATAAAAATAATCCTTTAAGTAACGGTATACTATATCCAGGACAAGATAATGAACAAGGTAATGTGTGGCATGCAGTAGAACAACTTAGAATAAGTGATCCTGGCAATTTCTTTTTATTTGATTTTATTACAACATATAAACCAAATGATAAAGGTAATATATCAGGTCTGTATCTAGCTCAAGCAAACACTTGGAGAAAGCTAAATAGATTACAAAAATATGATCTACAAACTTCATTTAATAAATTATACAATAACCCTGATACAAGACAATTTGCAAAAACTGTTATAAATTATATCATGGTTAAAGATGGTTTACAATTAAAGCCGGGTGGTTTATTAGAATCAATTAGCCCATATGTTTTAGAAGACTATTTATCTGCAATTAATTCTACAGAAAAATATTTAAACTCTAAAGAATTCACAGATGCTGGAGGTACGACATCTTTTGTAGAAAACTATTTGTTATCTGCATCTAATGCTAAGTTATTACCAATAGCATTTAATATTGAAAATAACCCAATTGCAATAAGAAGAATAGATACTACAGATGATTTGGGTAGAGTATCAACTGTATATCAAAGAAATGATCAAGAAGAAACATTAGTTGATTTGATGGGTTCTCCTATACAGTTTGGTGCAGGGTTTATGTTTGGTAATAGGCCTACTTTAAAACAAATGATGGAGAAGCCTACAGTATCAGAAAATACATCAGAGGTTGTTGAAGAAACAGAAGATACAAGTAAGACTGTACCACAAATATTCCGTAACCAATCTATTAATCTGGATGTAACAGAAGAATCAGTAGCTATAGATGATGTAAACATAGAAGACACTACAGAATTAGATGCTATTCAGGCATCAATTGCAGAGGCAACAGATAATATTACTTCTGAAGAGCTAGGTATATTAGAAGTAGAAGAGCTTCCTATTAGTGAGAATAGACAAGAGTTAATAGATCAGTTAGATATGTTTGATCCTTTTATTAGTCATCCAGAGATTACAGAGTTTTGGGATAGTAATATTGAAGACGGTTCATTTAGTACAGAAGTTAAAAACTTTAAAAGAGAAAATAATATTAATAGTTTAGAAGATTTATTAGATTTGTATGATAGGAATCCTAACTCTATGTGGAGTAGTCCACAAGATTTAATTGATCAGATTAAAAAATGTAATTTATAGTTATGGCAAAATGTCCAAATAAAAATACGGCAGAGTATATAGCATTATTAGAAGTTTATAAAACAGATCTAATAACTACTAATGTTATTAATAGTTGGCAAGAATCTACTGACAGTGAGGCAATCCCTACCGTAGCAGAAGCTGCTTCATATGTTAAAGATAGAAAAGCTTTAAACAATTTAAAGCAAAAAGAGTTTGGACAAGCATTATTAAATAATTTAAGTAGAGAAAAGATTATTCACAATCACCAGGGTTCTTACTATATAAACAATACTGATCAAGAAACTTTACAGATAAGTGATTCATTGATTGAGTCTAATGTTAGAAGAGCAAAAAGATATTTAGATGCTAATAATTTGCCAGCTGATTCATTAACTATAGAGAAGACACCTAAGACCTATGCAGTTGCAGTTAACAGTAATTTGTTTACAGCAAAAGATATGCTGCCTAAATCAAGATCATGGGATACTCCTAGGGCAAGACAGGTAGTAAAACATTTAATGAGAATGTTCCCTGATGTGAATGTAAAATTAGCTACACCTACAGAAGCAAAGAAGATGTATGATTCATTACCACAATGGAGAAAAGCTAAGGTGCCTTTTGCACAAGTTAATTCTTTGTATGTTGGTGGTAATGCTATTTTAGTTAAAGGTAGAGTTACTGATGAAATAGCAATTGAGGAAATGTTACATCCATTTGTAGAAGCAGTAAAGGTAGATAACATCCCATTATATGAAACTTTATTAGATGAGTCTAAACGTATGTTTCCTGAGATGACTCAACAAATAGAAGATGCATATAATAAGAGAAGAAATATAACTGCAGAGGAAAGAGAAATGGAAGTAGTTACTCAGGCCTTATCAAGACATTTTAATAAAGAGTATGAAGAAAGTCCTACACAGACTTTTTTAAATAGTATAGAACAATTGCTTCAGTGGTTTAAAAATATAATTGAAAATCTTAATCAATATATAACTGGTAGAAAATTACCAGTACAAGCAATTAGATCTGATCTAACATTGTCTGACGTAGCTAAGTTATTAAATACGTCAGGTATATCTTTTGAAATAGGACAATCTATCAACGGCAGAGTAAGATACAATCTTACACCAGAAAAGCAAAGTTTAGTAAATGAAGCTTTAAGGTCTTCTGTAACAGACCAACAAAAGACAGTTATTAATGAAATGTTTCATAACATAAAAGAAACAACTGCTTTGTCAGATTCATTATCTGCTAACACACCTACTAACTTTATCAATAACCTAGTGGTTCTTAACAAAGACAATAATACTTTTTATGATATAAATACAAGAGAAGCATATCAATCAGCTGGTGAGGTTATAGGTAAAACTGATAAGTTTTCTACAGCAATTAAAGATGATATTAGTACTATAGTTGATGCAGTAGCATCATATAAAACTTTTGAAGAAATAGCTGAAGGTTTATCATTGGACAAAGAACTAGCACAAGCAGCATTTGAAAACATTAAAGCTGATATTGTAACAATTAAAAATGATACTGATGTTATATTAACTAATGTTATTTTTTCTGATCCTAAGACTAATGTTGCTGCAAAGGCAGATATAGTTTTAGTTGATAAGTTTGGTAATTTAAAAATTATAAAGGTTAACACAATTGGTATAGATCAAGGATCTGGATATGAAGATGTGTTAGTTCCATTAGCATCTGGTAATAGATTAAAAAATAATAATGTTTCTGAGTTACCACTTAGAGTACAAGATGCTATTGAGATAAACCTTATAAGCAGGATGGCTACTAATATGGGATATAAAATAGATATGGATCAATTTGCCAGATCAACTATAAATATTCAGATAGATGATTCAATACCTACACTTCCTAAATTAGGTTACACAAGTATAGTTCCACATAGAGCATTTGACAATGCTATTAATGTAGACTTTTTAATTCCTGAAACAGTTTATAATGTTGAAGGAGAAATGCTAGATCAAAAATTAGACGAAGGTGGTACTGATGGAATTGTATATGATTCAAGAAAAGAAGAAGTAGAAGATGCATTAATGGAAGACATAGAAATTGTAGACCCATATGAAAATGTAGCTTTAAGTTCTGTATTTGGTGCAATTAAAGATTATAGATTGGCTATTGTTACTAAACAAGAAATGTTAGATAAAGTAAAAAGTAATATCTACATGGAAAGAAGTAAGGCAGAAGCTAAAGAACAGATAGAAAATACTTTAGCTGTTATAGATTTAGCACTGATTGATCCAGAGAGTAATAAAGATATATCTCAAGCATATACAACATTGTTGCAGGATTCACTAAGACAAATGAAAGAATACAAAGATTATATTACTAATCCAGATAATGTTAAAGAAGAGGGTTTTATAAATAGAGTGTTAGGGTTTGACAGATTTATGTCAACCTTTGAAGGTCTATATAATTTTAAGAAAAATAAAGGGCTAATAGAACAATTAAATGCTACACAAAGATATTTGATAAATAATATTAATGCAGTATTAATTGAACTAAATGGTCCTGCCTCAGTAGTTAATAGAAAGACTGATAGACAAGGGTTAGTAAATAGAGCACTGTTTGATTATGCTGAAGAAGTTGTTAGAGCAAACATGAGAGATGGTTTTGATCCAACTGATAAAACTATTATTCAAGATCATTCAGGTATGACGTTTACTTTAGCAGATTTTGAAGACCTTTTAACAACAGTTCCTGATATATCTAATTCAGCTTTATATACAAAAGATTTATCAACAAGTAAAGATGCTATATTAGCAACAATGGATAAAGTCTATAAAGCTCAAATGCAAAAGTTATTAAGTAATATTTCTATGCGTGATAGCAAAGTTGTAGCTGCAGCTGAAAAGCTTAGGTTACTTCAACCTGGTGTAGCTAAAGAAAGACTTTATGACTTTATGTTAAATTTTGATGAGAAAGGTGTGTTAAAGCCTGATGCATATGTGCAGCCACTAGGTGTAAAATTCCGTGAAAAACGTAGAGATTTATTTGCTGCAACACAAGATGAGGCAGGTATACCTTTTCAATATGCAGATGTTACAAATCTTGAAGAAGCAAAAAAGACAGCTCAAGGTAGAAAAGATATAGAATGGAATAAAAAACTATCTAGACTAAAGAGTAATGTTACAGACTTTATGAGAGCTGAAACAACCAATGAACAAAAACAACCAATAGATGGTGACTATCATAGATATACACAAGAGTTTAAAGATGTGCGTAATGTTTATGAAGAGTGGAACCCTAGGACTTTTAGTTGGGAAAAACGTAGTGGTGTATCAAAAAATGACTATACTAAATATAGAGCTAAGTATTATAGAACTACAGATTATGTAAAAGCTTTTAAAAAGGCAGGTGAGCCTACAGGTCAAATCAAACGTGATGAAACTTTTTCATCTGTAAAGAATGAGTACATTGAGCCTAGATTAATAGCTAGACCTATAGATCCAAAAACTGGTAAGCCAGAGGATATGCGAAGTCAAAAGTATATAGATATAATGGAACCTAAGGTTAATGATGCATTATCTGTAGCACGTAGAGAATACTATGATATGTTTATAGAGTTATATGAAGGAGAGATGCTTAGTAAATTACCTCCACAGACAAGACAGAAAATGTTAGGTAGTATACCGTTAGTAAAAAGTAATATTGCAGATGACTTAAAGAAAAACTCTTATGGAGGATTATTTACTAGAATGTGGGCTAAGTCAAGTAGAAGTATGAAAAATTTATTTACATCTACTACACAACAGAAAACAGTTGTTGTTAATGAATTAGGAGAAAGAGTAGATAGCATGCCTATATTTTTTACTGGTAATCCTAGAGTAGAAGAAAAACTTACACATTTAGAAAATAAAATTACACAGCTCAAAGAAGACTATAAAAACAAAAAGATAAAACTAAAAGAGTATAATAAACAAAGAAACATATTAGAAGGCTTAGTGCAAAAACAAAGAAGCCAACCTACTATAGGTGAAGTAAGTACTGATCTTACAAGTAGTTTATTAGAGTTTAATAGAATGGCTGAACACTTTGAAACTATGGGTGCTGTAGAAGATACAATTAATGCATTGATAAAAGTATTAGAAAAAAGATCATACATTGCACCAGGAGGAAATTTAATTACAGGGATGTTAGATAAAGTTACACCAGAAAAATGGAATATTATAGGTGAAGCTGGTAATGAAGGACTTCAAAAGAATGTAGTACGTAGAGCACGAATGTGGCAAAAGATGGTGTTATATGATAATGCTAAAGACAGTAAGGGTTTTGCAGATAAATTTGCAGACTTTTTGGTTTCATGGTCATCATTATCTTATGTAGCCTTTAACCCTTTTGGTAACATAAACAACTTTGTATTAGGTCAAGTCAATAATACAATAGAAGGTATAGGTGGTAGATTCTTTTCAAGAAAAGCATACTTACATGCAGAGAGAGTATTTAATACAGAAGGAATGGCTGGAATTATTAAAAGAACAGCTATGTATGGTATTCCAGAGGTTGTAGATGTAGCTACTGTAGGTGGAACAAAGTTTGCAGGACGTTCATATGATCCAAATAAACCTACAAATAAATATGAGGGTATAGCAGATTTCTGGAGAATGATGGATGAAAGTCAAGATATAAGGGAATCTGGTAGAGAATCATCTGGACAAAAAACTATTTGGGAAAGATTTAAAGCTATAGGTTATACACTGCAGGATGGATTTGAATATTCTGTACAAACTAAAATTGGATCTGCTGTGTTATTTGATACTCAACTTATAGCAAAGGATGGCTCAACTTCTAGTATGTATGATGCTGCACAATGGGATCCAGTTAAGAAAGAAGTTACGTATGATAAAAAGTGGGTTAAGTATATTCCTAATAAAGTAACAGGAATAGAGGTTGAACTAGGAGGCCCACTTACTCAAACTACTAAAGCTTATGCTGATATAAGAAATGAAATAAGAGAAGTAAACAAACAGACACATGGTAACTATGCTAGAGTAGATAGAACGGTTGCACAGAATCATTGGTTGGGTCAATTAATATTTCAGTTTCATAAGTGGTTTCCACCAGCAATGAGAGCTAGATTTCAACAACAGTACTATGATCAGAATTTAGGTTGGATGGAAGGAAGATATAGGTCAACTATGAACTTTCTTGGATATGCACTTAAGCAAGTGGCAACAGGAAAAGTAAAAATGAGTGAAGTAATATCAGAATATAAAAATTCCATTAAAGAAAACAATCAAACAGATAGTGGTGGAGAAATAAGTGATTCAGATATGGAAGCTTTAGTACAAAACAAAGTTGGTAATATAAATAGAACTGTTG
>JAAHTG010000824.1_pt1 | contig 24618 bp, 44 predicted proteins | sample 6116081 | NCBI WGS metagenome assembly JAAHTG01 (sample SAMN13939989, study PRJNA603662) | sponge metagenome | isolation source: marine sponge | host: Mycale hentscheli | place: New Zealand | collected 2005 | reverse complement strand
AATATGGAACATTAAAAAAACAATAGCCCCTGATCTTTCAGGGGCAATAGAAAAGGAAAAAATTAAAATGAAAAACACACAAAACGAAAAAAAATTAAACTGGAATAATTTAACAAATGAGGAGCAAACATTTATTGAAAGAATGATTAATCGAGATGTCTTAACCTTGTGTAATGAATTAGTTAGTAAAGGCTTTGAAGGGGCAATAGATGGAGAATATTTAGAATTTGAAAATTCATACTATGAAGAAAACGAAGAAGAAGGAATTGAAGAAGGAACACCAAAAGAAATGATGCAATTTTTTATAGTTTCTGACTGGTTAGCAGATCAGTTAAGAGAAATTAAAGCTTGTGTAACATCTTTTTTAGATTTTGAAATTTGGGGGCGTTGTGAGTATGGACAATCCTTAGAAATGGATTATGACTTAAAAAGAGTAGTAAGAAATTTTTTGAAGGATTAATAGAAAGGAAAAAAAATGACAATGGAAATAGAAAATTTAGATAGTGATTTAAAATCAATTTACCATAGAAATCAATTTAGAAGATATTTGAAAAATAAATGTAAGTTAATAAAAAACCCAAATAAAAAAATTTGTACAGGTTGTAACAATGTTTTTTTTCAAGCTTATGTTTATAGAAATAAATATTACTGTAAACAAGTTTGTACAAAATTTGAGGAGGTGCCCATATAAGACATAAGCCTTGACAGGTATGATATAAATATAATATAGAGTGTGGTAAGCACTTTGAAAGGATAAAAAGAAAGGAGTATAAAAATGAAATATGGAACACTTACAGATATAGTAGATGTTTGTAGACACTTAGGCGTTAGCGAACGAACAATAAGGAATGAAATTAAGATGTTTCCTGATAAGTTCCCTTTTGTAACACAAATTGGACAAAAACTTATTGTGCATGAATCACTTTTTAGGAGATGGACTCATTCAGGTTCAGGGATATTTAAAGGTAGACCCTTTATGGAGAATTAAAATAAAAACAACTGCCCCTGATCTTTCAGGGGCAATAGAAAAGGATAAATAGAAAAGGATAAACAAAATGAAAACATTTAACAAAAAAGAAACTAAAGATATTTTAATGTATTTAGTAGGGGAACATTTTAGAAAACAAGAAAAATATCATAAAGGATTTCAGTCTTCAGATATTAAAAAGCATATTACAAAAATAGCAAATTTATTATTTGATATACAAAATTCAGAAGATATTTTAATAAAGAAAGGATTAACAAAATGAAAACAAAAACTTTAATGATAGGGCTTACACCTGTAGATAGTGGACAGATAATGTTGGTAGACCCTTGTTATGCTTTGGAGTCTCCTGAAGAAAAAATAAAAAGTTATAAAGAGTTTGTAGATGATAACGAAGCAAAAGGGCTTTATGATAACAATAAAAATGGATTTGCTGTAGATTTAGAAAAAGAGAGACCTGATTTTGAGCATGGGGTTCTCGTAACAGGATTTGGGGGAGATGGTGTCTACCCTGTAACTGTAGAAATTGTAGATGACAAAAATAGTGATTATTATGGTGTAACAAAGTCAGTAACAATAACTTTTATAGATGTATTAGCAGATGTTTTATTACACGATACAGAAAGCGAGGACTAAAAAAAATGAGTAGATCATTAGTTTATGTTTACGCTTTTGTAGTTTGGATAGGGTTTAATTCTTATGCTTTTTTTAATACTAAATCAAGAATACAAATTGAAAATTATAACAACGATAAAACTATTAGTGAATGGATTTTATATTCTTTGATGGTGTTATCTACAACTGCTTTAGTGTATTTAGTTTTTTGGTTTTTGGAACAGGTAAAAGAAAAAGAATAAATAGTTAATAGAAAATAAAAAGAAAGGATAGAAAGATGAGTACAGATATAATTTATTTTTTAGCAGGAATGTTTACAATCCCTGCTACGATAATAGGTTGGGAGTATTATGCCAAATACAAAAAAGATAAAAAGCAAGAAGAAAAGAAAAAGAAATAAGATCTTAACCTTTAGGACTGCTAATAAGAGGAGTTATAAAATGTTTTATGACATAGACAGAAAGGCTATTAAGGTTACTATAGAAGATTTTGAAATTTATGTAAGAGGGCTTAAGGCTAGAGCATTTACCCCTTTTGCTTCTGACAATATTAAAGCAAGGTTATTTACTAACTTATCTGCTGACCAAATAATGTTTATTAAAATGAATTTTAAAAAATTAGCTAGAGAATATAACTACGATATGCTTCGTCAAGAGTTTATAAGTTCTTGACAAAAGGGAAACAAAATAATATAAATAAATAATAATAGAAAGGAGAAATATATGGAAATGATAGCAATAATATTTGGCGTGTTTGGTGTTGGTTTTTGGCTTGGCATAGCTGTTCAAAGAATAGCAGTTAAGTCTAATATGAAAAAACAAACAGTAGAACAACAGAACATTAAAGAAAAGGGATAGAAATGGCAAAAGATAATAGTAAGGTAGATATAGACGCTGTACATACTGCAATTTTAATAAACGCTTTTGAAATTTTATTAGAGATAAATGAAAATGAAAATGAGGTAAAGCCAGTAGTACAAAATATTGCTGATACAACTTGTAGTCATCTTCAGCATTGGAAAGATACAGGGCAAATATGATACCTAAAAACGATAGATGGTTATGGTTAGAAAATAAAGTAAAGGACATAAGTTGGGATATGCAATTAATAAAAGAAAAATTAGAAATAATAGAAAAGGATAATAATAGTGATGATGGATTATAAACACTTAGACGAAATAGAAGGAGACTTATTAGATATAGCAATAGATGACCCTATAGGTTTTAGAACTTGGTTTGCTGACTTTTCAGCTTATGTTGAAAATAAGCTAGAAGAACTGGTAGAAAAAAGTATGGAAAGAAGAAAGTTATTAAAAGAAATGGAGAATGAAAATGAAAATGAATAGAAAAGAATGGGAATACGCACACTACTTAAATGATAGGTATGATGAGTTTGAAGACATTAAGAAACACTTAGGGTACACCATAGGAGAAATGCTTATGGCTACAAGCCCTTCAAAGTTTAGGGCTTTACAAAACAAATGGGAACAAGTAAAAGCAAAAGAAGGGTGGGAATAATGCCAAAAGGATTTGAATGGTTTCCTGAATCTTCAGGGGCTATGCAACCACGTAGCAGGGCAAAAAATGAAGGGCAAATTGTTTTTTGTGGATTCTGCCAATGTGGAATATATGTAACTGACTTTGGTTATGGAGTAGTTACACAAACAGAGTGCCCTAGTTGTTTTAGGGTGCTTCAAAAGAATCAATTAGTATTAGACCTTGTAAAATGGAGAAAGTTTAATGGACTTGATATAAACCATGTAGGGAATATAAAAGTTGATGAAAGTAAAAAACAAACAGGTACTAGCGACTGGTACAAATAATAAATTAAAATAATAGCCCCTGATATTTCAGGGGCAATAGAAAAGGATATAGAAATGGAAATAGTATTAAATGAAAATGAAATAGCAAAGAGGGAAACTATTGATCTTAGTAAGACTTTTGTAAATATGTTTTATGGAAGAACAGTTATACCTGCTAACTTAAAAAAGATAAAAGCAAAATTTGATTTCAATAAATTAGGTGTAATTATAGTACATAAAAACGCTTATGATGATGAAGCATATAGAAATCTTAAAACAATAAATGGGGCTGTTCTTGATTATGACCCTACTGTTAATGTCTATGAAATTATTGATGGGAACCATAGAGTAACAGCTTTGCAAGATTTATTTGGAGAAAAAGTTAAATGGGAATGTATTATTTTAGAAGATTTACCTTTGAAAGTTAGGGCTGAATATTTTGAATCATACAATAGTGATAGCGTAAAATTAACTTATACAAACAAATTTAAAGCAAGGTTAGGATATGAAGAACCTGATGCTACAGCTATTAAGCGTATAGCTAATGATAATCACTTACTTCTTGCAGATATAGATGTTCCTAAACCTTCACGTATAAAATTTGGAGTATGTATGGCTATAAGCAGTTTAGAAAGAGTTTATAATACAGGTACTTTACAAGCTTGTTTGGAAATTCTTTATTCAGCTTATGCTAATACCCCCTTAGAATATTCAGCTAATGCCTATGGAAATTTGAGTATAAGGCACCTTGATAGTTTTATAAGAACCTATGAAGGGGAATTTTCTTATGCAAGGCTTGTAGATGTAATACGTCAAATGGATTCATACTTTTTAAATTCAGAGTCAAACATTAATCAGGATAAAAGCATTAAAGCAAAAATTGTACCTATGAAAATAGTAGAAAATTATAATAAACATTTAGGGCTAGACAAAAAACTTGATATGTCTAAATTGTTATTACCATTTAATCCTGCTATTGCACGACAAAGAACAAAAGGATAAGAAAATAAGGCAGGGCTACCCCCTCTTGTGCCCTGCCTATTCCACTATGAACATACATATACATATAGCAAGTTTTATATCAATAATAACTATTACATTTTTAATAATATTAAAAGCTATTCAACATTAGAAAGAAAAAGAAAGGATAACAAAATGGAATTTTGTTTAGAAAGTATTCATTGGACAATAAAGTATTTACCACTTGTTATAACACTACCTTACATAATGGTATGTTTATCAAATGTAGTGATGGAGTTTTTTACAGAAAGGAGAACAAAATGACTATAGAAAAAAAAGCATCAATTCTTGTATGCCTAACTTTATTAGCCTTGATGCTTCCATTAGTGCCCTTGCTAATGGGAAAGTCGTTGTCTGACCCTCAATACAAGGAAGGGTTTGCTACAGGTATGTTTTCAGGAGACCGAGAAAACATCTTAGAAAGAGGGGAAGAAAGACTAAGGTGGTTTCCTGAACAAAGAAACATAAATGAACAGCTATTAGATCAATTAGAAGATGCTTATTCAGGGCACCCAAAAGAGTGGGAAGAATACAAGGCACAGTTTAATATCAACTTAAAAGAAAGAGGGATAAATATTTCTATGGAAGAATACCTAAAAGGTGGAGCATTAAAATACGAGACTGTTCCTGCATGGGATTTTAAAACACAAGACCTAAGCTTTGAATTTAATAAAGGCTTTATAGTAAAAGGAAAAAATTAAAATGAGACTGATTCTCAAAGATAGTATCATTATTGATACTAAGTCTCAAAGATAGTGCCAAAATACCCCCTAAATTAGGGAGATGCCCTTGACAAGGGTTGTCGTAAATGTTAGAATATTAAAAGAGGGAAAGAAAAAAAACTATCTCTCTGTACATTGAAAACTGAATATAGAAAGGAAGGTTCTTATGAACAGGAAGCAAATAGTTCGTAAGCTAAAAGCTACGAACAAGCTAACTTTTATGTGTACGTTTTGTTTTAGTTATTTACAAGTAACTAAAAATCATTTTTGCGAGGAAGCTTTAGAAATTGATGGAGTTATCCACCCAAAGATGATTAAAGATATAAGGAAAGAATATCTTAAGAAACAAAAAGCAGGTTTGCTGTAACAACTGAATATGGAACATTAAAAAAACAATAGCCCCTGATCTTTCAGGGGCAATAGAAAAGGATATAGAAATGAACAGGTTTCAGATTACTATTAGTTCAAGTAAAATAGAAGCAATTGCAAGTTTTCAGGAGTTCTTAGATAGAGATGTCTTTGCTCAAAAAATGCTTTATCATGTTCGCATAAATAATGACTTTGAAAATTCAAAAGAATATGGAAATTATCTAAGCAAACATGAAGAACAATAAAAACAACTGCCCTGCTGAAAGGCAGGGCATATAGAAAGGAGAACTTAGAATGACAGTAGAGGAACTAATAAAAGAACTACAAAAGATAGAAGATAAGACACTTGATGTTAGATTAGAAGCAGAGAAAATAGACGAAAACAACTGGGTGGAACGAGTTTGGGTCTATACTACCTCCCAAAGAGGATACGAGTTACATGGCGAGGTTGTCTTAGAGGGTGCAAGAGAATATGGGGATTATTTTGGTTATCCCCTGAACAATAATAAATAGCTAGGAAACAAAACTATACATTATGTTTCTTTTCTGTTATTCTTTGAAATGTAAGGGGTGGGTTTTGTTCCTTGATGTCCCTTCCCTTACAACCAAAAAATAAAAAAGGGAAACAAAACAAATGAAACGTTACCAAAAGCTTCCCCAATACTTAACCCAAGATCAAACAAAAGCTTTTGTAAGGGTGGCTAATAAGTTTCAAGCTGAAAAGTTAGCTTTTAGAAAAAACAATGTTTTGCTTTGCATAAAGCTTCAGTTATATGCAGGACTAAGGGTACAAGAAGCATTAGACTTAAAGCCTGAAAACGTTGTTTTAGGGGAAAGCACTAAAGAAATAAAAGTTGTTCAGGGTAAGGGTAACAAAGACAGAATAATTCCTATGGCTTCTGCTGTAGTAGATATAATTAGTTTTATTAATAGTTACCTTAAACCAAAACCTAACGTTCCTTATATTAACTTTAAGACTAGAAAGCCTGTTTGGGCGTGGTATAAGAAAATCGGCATACAAGCAGGGATAACTAATTTTAAAGGAACCCACACACTTAGACATACATTTGCTAGGAATTGCTTAAGAAATGGAGTCCCTATTAATGTATTGCAAAACTTATTAGGACACTCCTCTATGCAAACAACATTAGAGTATTTAAAAATTAATCCTTCAGCAGAAGAATTAAATTTAGCTATGGATAAAATAAAAGAGGAAACTGAATAATGTTTATTTTTAAAATATTATCTTTGCCTTTTGCTATAGTTTCTTTTTTAATGTCTATAGGAGTTTTGATTTTTATAGGATTTGTAATATATGGATTTTTATTTAATTAAAGGAGTTTTAAAATGAAAAAAGAAAAAGAATTATTTTACACACTTTTAAAAAAGATACATAGGGGAGAACCCCTAGATGATACTCTTGGTGTTACTTTGGGAGAAATAGTAATGCTCTTGCACGAAGTAATAAATAGACAATCAAATATCGAAAATTTTTTGTGGAAGAATTATTACAGAGAGGAAAGAAAGGGGTATAAAAATGGTTAATGGGTTTAAAGAGATACAAGTGCTTCAGCAACAATTAATAGATGAGATGATAGATAAATTAGCAAAAGAAACACGTGCCCTTGAAAAATGTATAAGAACTGTAAAAAAATATGAAAAAGAAATCGAAAATATTAATAATAGAATCAAATATATATATTCAGATGCTATTAAATTCAATATGCGACATCAAGCCTTAGAAGTTCAAGGCTTATCTGAAGAAGATATTTTTGTACAATTAAGGGGATTCTATAAAAATGAAATAATAGGCAGAATGGAGTATAAAAATGGTTAATGAAAACGAAACACAAGACCCCAATAATGCAGGGGTAAATATAATGAATGGCTTTGCTCTTGATGAGCAAAACCAAGATGGGTTCTTTAAAACCACTAGAGTTTATTTAGAACCTGCTAAAAGTAAAAATCAGTTATTAGGAACTTCTATAGTTAATACTGAACAAGCTATGGACACAGCAACTATTTTAGCTAAAGCAGAAAACACTAGAAATAGAATTGCAAGAGTTGAAAATAAAAGCAAAAAGAAAGAGCCCCCTAATAATAAAAAAGAAGATGGTATAGATTATACAGATATGACTTATGCAGAAACACACGTATATAAATTTTTAGAAGTATCAAAATCTATTGGTGGTATGGCTAGAAAAGAAGGGGTAGGAATTTTAACAGGAAACTATCAACCCTATATAGATAGAGGGGCTTCAAGCTTCTTGCCAAGAAAGAAAGGATAATAAATGAATATATTTAGGTTTTTACCAAATGGCTCTGCTGTAATACATAAAGGGGAGTTAAGGAATAGAATTTTATATGTTAGCCCAAAAGAATGTTATGGAATGAAAACGCAAACTATTGGTTATATTTGGAGATCAAGATTGTTTGGGTTTTTAAAGGCAAAGAGGGAACAAATAGTTACAGTAAGGGTAGGAGATGGAACCCCTTTGTCTCCATTGTCTGAAGGCTATATGTCAGATTCCCCTGTTGATGAATACGATCTAAGAGATTATGAAAATGAGTTTTTTTTATCTACACAACTAGATGTAGAAAAAAAGAAAAAAAGTTCAGAAAGAACCAGTTTAGATAAAACGTTATTAATAGGTATAGGGTTTGCTGTGGCTGTATTTTTAATAATAGCTGTAGGGAAAAACTTTACTTCAGTTCTTGATGGATTTTCAGGACAGGGAGAAAGTGGTAACTTATTTTCACAGGCTCCAATAAAAGGAAAGGAACAATAATGTGTGTGTAGACTGTGGGACACAGAGATTTCATAATATTACTAGCATCTTTTCCGAGCAGGAATTATTTTATGTGTTTTTAAAAAAAATACATGATGGAGAAACCTTAGATAAAAAAAAGCGTTTATGTGAGTGCTATGGTAAATATCGTAAACAAATGGGAATAGACAAACAATGAGCACAGAAGAAGAAATAAGGAAAGGAGATATTATGAAAATGTCAGAAGAATTACAAATACAACAATTAAGTAAAGAGATAGAAGCTTTGAAAAAAACAGAAGCAATACACAAAGCACAAATAAGAAAATTATTTAATATTACAACTAAGTTAGGAGAAAATTTATATGGCACAAATAACTAATGGGCATAATATTAATTTAAAAAAATATTATTCAATTTCTACTTTAGTAGGCTTTGGGCTTTTGGTAATTATATCTTTAATTTTATTTGTGTTTCCTTCAACATATTATTTTGGTTTTATAATGTTTTTATTATGTATAGTAGGGGGGGCAGGTTTTACATATAAAAAATTAAACAAAGAACTAATAAAGGTTTATCATTTAGTTAAATATGATGATTCAGTTTTTGAATGGATTGAAAGATGGGAAAACAGAGTAAACGTAGAAGAAGGAATGTCTCCTGCTTATTTTTATAAAATGGGTAAACAATTAATACCTGTTATAGACTTTATAAACCCTGATGAACCTAAACCCTTTAGACCATTTAAATCTAATTTTAATTCTGTTCAAAGTATGGACATTGGAAGAACTACAGATCAGTCTTCAGCAGAAAGAATGTTAAATACTAAAAGCAGTTTATGGTCAAAGCAAGAAGTTAGGCTTATAACGTACCTTGCTATATTAGGGGGAATTATGTTTGGGATAATTGCAATAACAGGTGGAGACGCACCCCCACCTGAAATAATACAATGAATAATTTAGATAGACTTATGTATGAAGAATATGTAGAACTACACAAAGATTCTCCTACATATATTTGTTACAGATTTAAAAAGGTATTATGTAAAGTTTGTTTAAAACTTAACTCTAAAAATCCTTGTGAGATATTAGCGTGTATTGATTGTAACATACATTTATTTCCTGAAAATTTTGAACACTTAACTAAATTTAAATAACATGACTACTGAAGAAACAAACAAAAAAGAAGAAAGTAAATTACTAATAGACTCCTCGGTACTAGGTGTCGAGGGAATACGTGGAAGTGGTAAAACCCTTTTTGCAACTTACCTTACGCTTCATGCACATAAAGTTTTAGGGGCTAAAGTTTTTCATAATGGGGCTTTGTCCTTTGGAGAATATATACCAGTTGAAGATTTAATTAGCTTAGGGGATAGGCTTAGAAACGCTATTATATTTATAGATGAAATACAAACCTTGCAAGATAGTTACAGGGCTACAGGTACAATGTCTTATTTGTTTACCCAAATGCTTATGCAATTAAGAAAAAGAAAAATTATTATTATATGGACTTCTCAAAACGTAAGGCAATTAAATTCTAGGTTACTTTGGCAAACTGATTTTCTTTGTAAAACAAAGTTTGATAAAACAAATAACATATTATTTTGGGAAATGGTTTCACAAGGAACAGTTGCACCTTATGGAATGAAAAAAATTGGTAGAGTTTGGAGAGTAAATAGGTTTTTTAAATATTACGATACAGATCAATTAGTAGACCCTACTAAAGCAATTACATTAACTTCACAAGGCATTAGAGATAACAAAGAGCAAGAACTTAAAAACAAATTCTTTGCAGTCATGGAAGAAATAAAAAAAGCAGGATATGATGAACTTTATTTTACAGACATACAAACTGTTATGAATAATAACGAAATGAACATAACAGATAAAAAATTAGGAACTTGGCTTAAAGATACTTTTGGTGCTCCTAGGCGTACAAATAGTGGAAGAATATACAAGCTGTTGTAAAAAGAATATATTATTCCACAACATCTTGTGTTATGATACCTATTCTCAATTCTATTGCATTATTTATTTTTGTAGTGTATATATCTAAATATATAAGATTAGTTATAAGGCAAGATGTATTTCTATAACCTTGGTAAAGTTGCGTTCGCTTTCATCTTTTGTATGTTAGCTTTTGCTTTTTTCCTTCCCAGTATAATTAGTACTGGAGAATCGGCAAGACTTACTTCTGCTACAGTTCCTTTAAGTTGCACAACAGGTAATACTGCTGTGAGTTGTAATATCCAACTGCAAACATCAGGTGGAGTTCCATCTGCTTCTGCAAATACAACTATGGAAGGAATAACTGTAGTAGAACAAACTCCTGCTGTTATAGACAGAACTTCATCTACTACGCTTTCTACAGACCAATCTTATGTTATAGTAGCAGGACTAACTGGCAACACTACTTATACCTTTAATGTTACTTACCCTCAAATTAACGCAGGAGTAGGTACAGGTCTAAATTCCTTATTAAGAGCCCTCCCCCTATTAGTAGTAATAGGAATGGCTGTTGTTTTAGTAATAGGAGGAACACGTTGGCTCACAGCAAGTTAGAAAATGGTCGAACTGTTATGTATTTAAACGTACAAAATAAACAAACCTTTACACAATACGTGAAAGGGATTGTTTAGATAGGAGACTACTTTGTCAGCTCAAATGAAAGGCATTTTAAGTGCCACAATCGTGCTAATAGTTTTCCTTGCCCTCTTGCCAACAATTGTTACTTCGGTGTCAACTGCGGCAGGAACAACAGGACTATCAGCTAGTGCTATTGCAATAGTAAACCTTATTCCTTTGGTGGTCGTAGCAGGAGGAATTTTCCTAGCTACTAAAATCGCTTGGGATAAGTTTGGTGGAAACTAATATAGGGACTACCTCTATGATACTTAGGAGAGGAAGGGGACTTCGGCTTCTTGTTTCAAGGAATTGATCCCTTTTCTTCCTAAGTATTTTTTTATAAAAACAGTTATAAGGAAACAGAATTGAATTTAATATTTGTTATATTAGGCACAGTATGTGCAATCTTTTTAGCAGGAGAAGTTTCAGGGACAGCTAATACGCCCTCAATTATGATTGGAATTTCTTGGTTTTTTGCTTTAGGTATGGCTATGTGGACAATATTAGAAGCTTGGTTATTGTTTCAAGAAAATCAATAGTGAAACGTTTATTTTATTTATTTATATTTACATTTGTAAGCTTGGTATCAATATCAAGCACAAGTTCTATTTATGCACAACAACCTGTAATAGATGGGTGGTCTTCTGACCCTAACTGTTCTTTTAATGGAGGGGCTATTGGAGTTAATTGTTATATTGCCAATCCTCCATCTATAACTGGAGATGTAAATGGAATATTAGAAGTAAAAGGTTTTGAAAATGTATATACTTTTGGAGATGTATTAGTAGTTGCAAGGTATAGATTGCCTATGCAAGATTTACCTTTATTAAACAACACAGGCAACACGCCTACTTCTTGGGGTTCTACTTGGTGTGATTTATTAGCAGATAATACTAATTGCCATGTAGACCCACCTAACCCACCTTATATTCAAAGTATAAGCCCTGCTACAGGAATAACTAATACTGGGGCAAGGGTAAGTGATTATGGATTAAATCCTTTAATATTAGGTTACTGTAAAGATACAAGAACTTCAGGACAATGGAATAATTGTTGGGATTCTACAGTATCTTTACAAGATTTTTCTTTACAACAAGTTTATATGCCAAGAGTAGGATATGGATTAGTTTCCCTATATTCTTCTTCCCAATCTTCTAGCAGTATAATATTTGGAGAACAAACAGGTAATTTTATTACTGGGTTATCAGAAGCAGGTAGGGTTTGTTTATATCCTAATAAATCTATATGGTCTACAGTTAGTTCGGCTACAGCTAGTTGTAGAGTTGTAGAATGGGTATCAGAACAAAATCCTCCCTTTTCTAATACAGAGCCATTGGTTCATACAGATTTTAGAAATACTATTTTAGATTTAACAAAGTCTTTAGAATCTAATTTAAATTTAGGAAATAATGTTATAGTAAGTGCTAACGAAAAAGTAACTGTTTTAGGCTCAACCTTTATATCTGAAGGTATTCCAAGAGCAAATGAAGTATTAAGTCCTATATATGAAATTGGTGTTACTAAAGCAATAACTGAAACGCACACTAATTCTAGTGCTTTACCATTACAAACAAACATAAATACAAATTATGAAAATACTGCTTTAAAAAGTAGCTTTGATAATGTGGGGCAATTTTTTATGGGTTTTCAAGGTGTAAATACAGGTTTATGGGTTGTAGTTATATTAGTTTTTATTGTAGCTTTATCTTTTGCTTTTACATACGTGCAGGGAATGGGTAGTGGGGGTGGAAGAATGGTACTTGTATTAGGCACAACTCCTTTGTTTGTATTTATGTTTGCAGGATTCCCAAGTGTTGCGTTTGTATTTACTTTCATAGCCCTTATTTCTGTGTTTGGTGCATACTATATATTTAGTAGGGCAGGTTAATGAATTATAGAGTTACAATTACACTTCTTGTTCCATATTTTGTAATGGTTATATTAGGAGTAATATCTCAAATGTCTTATACACAAAGTGGAGGGGCAGGAGAACTTTCTACCTTTTTAGCTGATGGGGGAAATCCTGATCTAATTATTTTTGATTCCCCTTCAATATCTTCAGATGCTTCAGGAATAACAGGAGTATTAGAAAGTGCTTATAATTTAGCTAATGTTACATTAGGTGCCTTTACTTCTCTTATAAGAATGGGAACTTTAGACTTTGACTTCTTTGATCAACACCCATTTTTTACTTTAGTTAGATATGTAATGTTATTTATGTGGGCACCTTTTATAATTCAATTATCAATAGATTTAATGAAAGTATTGTCAGGAGTATTCAGATTTTAAAAAAACTATACAATTTAAGGCACGTTACCTTTTCAAATATAGGTAAACATACTATAAATGTTTTACTAGACCCTAAAAACACAAGAAACTTTGCTATAGCAAGTTTAATGTTAATAGTTGCAATTATAATTAAAGGAGATGGACTTGCTAAGTGCTTAAGTGCATCTACTGTTTCTAATACAGAATATTGTTATTCTTTTTCTGTAAATGCAAGTAATAATTCAGTTTCAGGTTATAGTTATTTTGATTTTCCATTACGTGTTAATTTACCTTTAGATTCTTGGTCTTTTAGTGAAAAAATAGATAAAGCAAATAGTGGTGGTGGTATTTTTAGAAAAGCTTGGGACATTAATGCTTATCAAGGTGCTAATACAAATCAATTTGATGTAGTTGCACAAAATCTAAATAGTTCAGGTGCTAATCCTGTTTATGTAGTTCAACCTTTTATACAAAACGCTACTACTACAACTACAAATTATAATTTAGGAAACAAGTCTGCTAAAAGAGACCAAGGGCTGTATTTTTATCGCCCTGTAGACACAGCAAGTATAATGGATTGCCATAATGGAGATTCTCCATGTGCAACTAACCCCATAGACTATACTATCAATTTTCGAATTGAAGCAAATATTAAACCTTTAAATTCAGCAAGTGATTATGCAAACACAGTAGGAATTAATATGTCTACTAATGAAGCCCAAACATTAATTTGCGATACTGCTGTAACAAATCCTTGTTATTCTAATTTAGTTTCTAAGTATAATGAAACTTCTAATACTGGATATAGGTTAAGAATAAAAAGACAAGAATCGTTAGGCGTACTGTATACTTATTTAGTTTGTCAATTAGATTCTGATATTCAAGAAACAGCATTTACTACATTTGAAGGTAAAAATTCTACGCAAAACGTAATGTATAAAACATATTTAGATTTAACTGGAAATACACAATTAGATTGTGGTTATACTTCACAAGGAACATCTTCTACTAACAATAACACAATTTTAACTTCAGCAGGAGTAGGACATTTATTAGGTGCAACAACAAACAATATAAACATAAGTGTTTGTGAAAACTGTTATAAAACAATGTTATATGATATTAAATTTTCAAACAAAACAACTAATACTCAAAACGCAAGATATATGATGAACGCTAATCAAACAAATGAAACCAGTTCAAATGTTCCTTATACTTCACAAATAGAAGAATCAACAGGAAATTATATAGATAGTGCAGGGGCAAGTATTCCTTTAGTATGGAGTATAGCTACTACTAATTCAGCAAATGATATGAGTGTAACTACTACAGATGCTATTCAACAATCTGCATCTCAAATGCCTATACAATATTCATCAGACATAGCATGGGTTCCTAATTTTTATGGTTCAGGCAATCCAGTAGTTTTAGCAAATCCTGATAGGGCTCAAAATTCTTTTCTTTATTGGTTATATGGAAAACCTGCAAGTTGGGACATTCCTGATGATTTTTATTATACAATGATCTTTTTAAGTATAGGTAGCATATTTGCTATGATGATGTTTATGCTAACTAGAGAAGTGTTTATAGCTACAATTATTTTAGGTATGCCATTATTGTTTGGAATTACACAAGGGCTTGTTCCTTTGTGGTTTGGTTTTGTTTGGCTACTTAGCGTAATGGGTGTTATAAGTGGTAAATCGTATTTTAGAGGAATATAATGTCAAGTAAGAATATATTTATATATTATGCAATTCCTCTAATATTAGGAACAAGTGCAGGGTTATTAACCTGCCAAATAGTAATAAATAAAATTTTAGGAGTAATAAATTGAAAGAAACATTAAATAAAGTAAGATATTTTTTACCTGCTGAAAAAATGCAATCTAACTTAGCTATATTTTTAAGCATTTTTGCTTTATTTTTTGCAGTAGGCAATTCTAACGTACCATGTCTAAGTGCAGACACTTGTGCAGTAGGAAGTGATGAAGTGTTTAGTGGAACATTGACAATTCAGAACAATACTAACTATGGTGTTAAGCTTACAGGAAACCCAACAGCAAACAGGACTATAACATTTCCTGATGCAGATGGTACTGTTAAACTAGCAGGTGCAACTCTTCCTGCTTCTAAAGTAATGGCTACTGATGTATCAGGAAATGAAACTACTACTGATGTTTATCCTCTTTCATTGACTTCAAGCAGTCCATTAAAAACAGATGCTCTAGGAAATGTAACTGCAAGTGATTTAAATCCTGAAACTGATTTAACTATCGGTACAGGATTAGCAAATCAGGTATTAGGAGTAAACTCATTGGCAACATCTTTGACCTTTACATCAATAACAGGAGTTCCAACTTTAACTGCTGATAAATTTGTTATTACTGATGGATTAGGAGCATTAACAACTACTAGCTTAATTCCTATGAGTTTTGGAGCAAATAAACCTATTGTTTCTGATGCTTCAGGAAATTTAACAGATGTTACTTTGACTGCTGATACTCCTATGAAAACAGATGCAAATGGTAATACATCAGCTAGTGATCTTGATATTACTACAGATATTACAGCAGGAACAAGTTTGCAACAAATAAGGACTAATGCAGGAGGAACAGCGTTAGAATTTTTTACACCTTCTACAAGTGGTGGAAGATGGAGTTTGGTAGCAAATGGAACTGCTCAATATGAGCAAAGTTATGGAAGTGGAACTGCTATTGTTTGTTGGTATGACAATACACAAGGTAGTGGAATATCAGGTGGATATCCTGACCAAACTAAAAAATATAAATTAGTTTTAAAATCTACAGTTCCACCTAGAACTAATATTAATACAAGTGATCCAATATCTAATAATGCTTCCCCAAAATTTTATTTTACTAATAATGCAGGTTATTGCACAACTAATGCGACATCTTATTATGGAGGTTCTGATGATGTAGATGGAGGAGCATTTAATACTTTTGGTTGGCAAAGTAATAATCAATCATATTACTATTCCCAACAACACATTCCATATCAACAAGGAACTACAAATAATCAAACAGGAAGTGGAAGCCAATGTGGTTATGCAAATGTAGATATTGAATTTGAAAATGGGTATCCCATTACAAGTTCAAACTCTACTAATGATGGTGTTAAATATAAATTTGATTCAAGTGCACAATGTTATCAAGGAGGAATTCCTACTTCAGGACAAGTATCGGTAGGAGGTGGAGTTTTGACTGCCAATTCTTCAACATTTGCAGGAGCTAATTTGGGAAGTATTAGTGGGTTTTCTTTTGTGCATTATGGAAGTACATCTTCAACTTATCCTCCTGATTGGTATTTATACGAATCAAGTTATTAATAAATGAAATTAACAGTCCATCAATGGGTTAAGTTAAAAAAGCTAGAGAAAGAAATAAAGAAAAATGGCAACGCTTAAAGCAAGTTGTTATGTAAGGTTTAGAAAGTTAACTAATGGTAACAGAAGAACAAGAACGAGAATTAGAACGAAAGCAATCTCGTCTAACTCCTAAGAAAAAATCTTTAGCTGAACAAGAACGAGAATTAGAAGCTAAACAAACAAGGTTGGCTCCTAGGTACAAAACTAAAGTAGATGCTTCTTTAGAAGTGCCTACTACTGTTTATAGTGCCCCTAAATCTATTTCTAGCCAACGAGTACAAGCACCCCCTAAACCTGTTTCAAAAAGCTTTTACGCTAAAGCATTATCTTATATATCCCCTGCTTCTGTATTATCTAATATAGGTTCTAGTCCTGATAGTAAAGTTGGGAAAATCCCTTTACCTGCAAGTAAGTTTGGAGGGGCAACGAGCATACCTGTACCTACCAAACTAAAACCTTTTTTGGGAGATAGCATAGACCCAACTATAGGAACATTAATAGAAATAACAGGAATCCCTTATTTAGCAAGAGAATTAAATAAAATTCCTAATATAAAAGATTTAAAAGATGCTAGTTGGAAAGATGTTGCAGTAGATTATGGTAGAGGTGCTTTAGCAGTATCTCCTCCATTACTTGGGTTTACAATAGCATCTGATATACAAGGGCAAAAGAAAATTAATTTTTCCCCTACAAAAACAGACGCAGAAAGAAAGTCCCTTCCATTTGGAGATATTTTATTTAGGTCTAAAGAAACAATGGAGTATTTACAAAACAAGCCAATTACAGATACTTCTGCACAAACAGTTGTATCTCGTTTAGGTGCAGGGTTTAGACCTATAGATGCCTTGCTTACAGGTATGATAGCAGGTTCTATTATAAAGGGAGTAGGTAAAGTTTCAGCAAAAACTGTTGCAAGACCATTAGTATTGAAGGCACAAGAAAAAAAGGGTGTAAAAGTAGCAGAAGATTATCTAAAAAATTATCAAAACTTAAAAGAGAAAATAGCAGAAGATAAACTTACTATTGCTATTGCTAACAAAAATCCTGACACACCAAATGTAAGTGGTATAAAAATGAAAGATGAGCACTTTGAGTTCCTTGCAATTAAAGAAAACAGAGATGCAGTAGATGATTTAGTTAAACAAAGACTAAAAGAAACAGACTTAGACCCAAAATTTCAAGACAGTCTTCGCCTAGGTCTAAGCGAAGAAGATTGGCTTAAAAGCTTTGCCCCTACAGATTATTCAAGGTTAAAATTTGGTAAAGAGAACCTAGACTCTAAAGACGTAGCTTTCTATAACAAAAAAGAAAAAGAATTAGTTAAAAACATAGAAGATACAAAAAAATACGAAGTAACAAAACAAGAAGTTTATGATTATGAAAAAACACCTGATTTTATAAAGAGACAAGAAAAAAAACAATTAGCTGAAGAAAAGTCTTTAGCTAAAGAACAAGCAAATGCAGTAAAAGAAGCAGAAAGCTTTAACAAAGCAGATTTTTTAGACAAGGATAGATTAAAGGCAAAAGAAACCCAAGATTATATTAAAGCACAAAAAGAACTAAACGAATTAATAGAAACTCAAAAGAAGGCTAAAGCAAAGCGAGAAGCTTCAAGAAAAAAAGATGAAACTGATACTGCTAAAGAAAACAGAATTAAGAAATTAGATGAAGCAGATGCTAAAAAACGAGCAGATGCAGAAAGCTTAGCTAAAAAGAAAAAAGATGATTATGAAACATATTTATTAAAACAATTAGCAAAAGCACAAAAAGACAAAAACCCTGAAGCTTTAGCATATTGGAAAAAAAGACTAGATGAAGAAAAGGTAATAGAAAAAAGTGATGATTTTCTTACAAAGGTAGAAAAAAACGTAGAAAATAATGGAAAGTTTGGTGGAGAAAATAAAATAGGCACAAGACCTGATAAAGACCCTTTACCTAAAAGAGATACAGGGGATAAAGGAACTGAAGTTAAGTTTGATGAAAGTAAGTCTTCTGCCCCAACAAAAGAAAAGCCCCCTGCTACAGGAGAAAGTAAAGATGTATCTTTTTATACCAAAAAGATAGACGACAAAACCTACAATGAACTTTTAGCTGACCCTACAGCATTAAAGGTAAAAGATATAGTTAAACAAGCATTTACTTCTGCATCAGAATATTATGGGACAACTACATCTAAAGAAGACTTTAAGGCTTGGCAGTCTCCTGATGGAAAACTAGGGATTTCTTATGAAAGTGGAGATTCCCCATCATTTGAAGTTATATTAGCTACAGGAAACGAACTAACCTTAGTTCCTCTACCTAAAGTAACTACAGACTCTAAGAACCCTTATAAACCTTGGGTTGAAATAGCCAAACCAAAAGAAACAGAAGTTATAGTTCCTAAAACAACTCCTGACAAAAAAACTAAAAAGGCTAAATCTCCCCAAAGAAAAGATACATCAATAAAAATCCCTGATGAATTAACAGTTTTCAAAGGAAAGATCGTTGGAGACGAAATTAAGCTAGAAGTAGATAAGCCAAACAAGTTAAAATTTAATATTCCTACTAAAACTCCTGATATAACAAGAACTAGGGCAAAAGCAAGAGTAGAAGAAAAAATAGAAGACCCTGAAAAGGGAAAAGCAAAAAATCCAAAAGAAGACCCTGAAAAAGCTAAAGTTGATGAAGCTAAAAAAACTGATGACCCTAAAGCTAAGATTAAAGGAGAAGAAGGAAAGAAAACTAAGGTAAAAGGCAGGTTGCCAAAAAGAAAAAAGATAAAAGACATAAAATTAGAAAAACCTAATCAATATGGATATCTCTTTACTTGGCAACAAGGGAATCAATATCCTGTTGCAAACCTTCTAACTAATAAAGTTAGGTATACAAGGGTTAGACCTAGAAATCTCCCTATGGGGAACACAGTTGCAGAAACCTTTACTGTACTAAAGTCTAGTAAAGAAAAACCACAAGTAAAAAGACTTGATATTGGTAAGTTCTTTGCAAACATATCACGAGGTGGGGTACAATTTGAATTAAAGAAGAAAAACTTAAAAAAGAAATATAAATATTAGGAGAAAAAATAATGGCAACATTAGAAGAACAGGAACGACAATTAGAACGAAGGCAATCTCGGTTAAAACCTAAAAAAAGAACTTCATCTACCCCTAAAAAAGATGATGGTTTTCAAGAAGGGGTTACATTTAAAAAAAATGTTCTTCAAACAAAAACATTATCCCCACAAGCACAGGCAGAAAGAAAAGCAAGAGAAGATGAAATAAAAGCTTTAGAACAAAAACGAAAGCAAACAATAATAGAAAGAGAAAGGAAACTTAAACAAGAAGAAGCTGATGCAAAAGCACAAGCTGAACAAGACCAAAAAGATAAAGAAAAACAAGAACTAATTGAAAAAGACCAATCTGAACGTAAAGCAAGACAAGAATACTCTCAAAGTCAAGCTGAAGTTAGAGAACAAAGACAAGAAGAAAAATATACTACCCCTTTATCTTCTCCCTTATATGCTCCTGAAGGGTTAGCTAAACCACAAGTATTAAAACCTGATGACTATGGTAACATTTCTTTTTATACTGATAATTCTGCTTTGTTTTCTCAAAAAGCAATTAAGCCTGATTTTGACACTTATGGAGAACGAACTTTAGGTTATTCTATGCCTAAAAAACAATTAGTAGACCCTTCTTTAGAAAACCCTGAAGGTGTAGGAAGCTTGACATCAAAAGAAATAAAAGAAGCACAAAAATCATTAAATAATATTAAAAATTTTGAACAACAACAACAAAAGTCTATACAAGAAATGATTTTAAGAGAACAAGAAGATTTTGCTTCAGGTTATAAAACAAAGGAACAAATAAAAGCAGAACTTCAGAAAGTATGGGCAAAGCAGTTAAGTCAATTATCTTCATACGAACAGGCTGAATTTATAAAAAATCAAAATCAAGCCCTTCAAGATAGAGGAATAAATGTTCCTTTTTCAGAGTATAAACTTGACCCCTTGAAATATGATAAAGAATTAGAAGAACAAAGCCAAAGAAAGAAAAAGTTTACTAATTTACAAGCAAAACAATTAGCAAACGTAATAGACTTAGAGCAACAATATTTAGACAATTTAAACACACAGTCATTTAGTAAAAAAACCTATGATTCTAAAGCAGAATCAGACAAAGCAAAAGAAATTAAAGAATCTAAAGAAACACTTGGAGATGATTCAGCAAACCCTTATACTTCAGGGTATAAGCCAAACATTAATGCTACTGACCCTAATAACATACCTTTGACTGTTGAAATAAGCAGTAAAGAGCAATTTTTGTCTCCTGCAACACCTAGTGTTTCTCCTGCTAATGATGAAACTTCTTATCAATATTTAACTCCTGCTGAAAGAAAAAATCAATCAGGAACAAATAATGTTCCACCACAACCTAATTGGGAACTTCTTGCAAGGCTAAGAGGAACTAATACATTTGATGACCAGTTTTTATCAAGAGACCAATTATTAGAACAAAGAAACAACTCTTATAACCCCCCTTCTGATATTCCACAAAAATATCACGTTTTTGATGATAATGGAAAAGATATTACATTAGGTACCTATGGTATAGATTCAAGAATTAAAAATTGGGGATTAAGCCAAAAAGAATATGACAATGCTCTAAAGTTTGGTTATGTTGATAAATGGTATGATGGAATCCATGAAGACTTGTTAAAAAAGAAAGAAATTCTTGATAAAGGTATAAAACAAAAAGAAACTGCAAAAGGTAGAGAAACTAGCATAAGTATAGAAGCTACAGAAGTTTTAGCAGAAAATAAAGCTTTAAACACAATGGCTACAGGAACAGCTAATATTCAACCTGTTTCTCAAACAACAGAAATAGCTTTAGACCCTCAAACTAAAATAGACCCTAAAAAAGTAGATAATTATGTAGATGCTGTAGCAAAAGTAGAAGAAATCTTAGTAACAAAAAATCCTTTAGACACTAGCGTACATGATGCTACACAAAACCCTGAAAAATGGGATAAAGACACTTCAGCTTATATAGACAAAGAAGGTGCTAAAAAACAATTAGGCATTTGGTCTTTTTCAGGTTATAGCCAACTTTATCCTTCAAAAAATGTAAAAGCTAATGAATACCCTAGTACCATTGTTTGGCAATCAGGAAAAGATACATGGCAAAAAGTTAATTTAGAAACAGGTATATCAAGTACTTATAATGGGAAAAATAAAAATAAAATAAATGAATTTACAGGGTTGTCTAAAAAAGCTTTAGACAAAATAAAAACAATACAGCCCCCTACACCTAATTTACCTGCAAGTTTAGTTGTTACAAAAACTCAACGTAAAGCCCCTGCTAAAAGTAAAAAATTTAATGTTGTTGGAAATAATGGAAGACAATGGGTAGCAGGTGTTACTAAAGGGGATATAAGATTTAGACTAGCTACTAAAAGGAAATAAATATGTGGAATTTTTTGAAATTTAGGAAAAACAAGGAAAAAGGTAAAAAAAGAAAAGCTAAAAAAGAAGGACAGCAAGATTTCTTTGAAGATTACGAAGAATCTAAAAAAGAGACTGATTCTAAATTTGGTTTTGCTGAAGGAACATCTTTTTCAAAAAGAAAAAGAAAAGAAGACAAAAAAGAAGCAAAAGCAAGACTTAATAAAATGTCTAAAGCTAAAGCAGATAGATTAAATGAAGAAAGAGATTTTGAAGCTAAAAAAAGTTTTAGATCAGGGGCTAATGTTGAAGTATTAAGTCCTCGGTTTAAAAAGTACCCTTCTAAAATAGCAGTAAAGGTTCCAAAACCTGAAGACACTAAATATGTAACTATAGACCTTAAAAACGCAGACGTATTACTTACAAAAAGCATACCTGAAGGTACTACAAGAAAAGACAATGTTAAAATTGTACAAGAATCAGATACTAAGCCTAAATTAGACGATATAAAAATTATTGGGGCTAAAATTAAAATATTAGATTCAGGAACAGTTGTTTATGACAAGCTTCCTCTAAAAGGGCAAAAAACAGGATTTGTAAAAGCTTCATTTAAGGGATTAGGCTCAACTGGTAAAGGAATAAAAGGCTATGGAGCAAAACTAAAGAAAAAAGCAGGTAGAGGATTCAATATAGAGTTTTAATATGAAAATTAGACACATAATATACATATACGCATATACCAAGCTTCTTAGAGGGGTGTTCAATGCCCCAAGGTAAGGGAACGTATAAAAACCAAAGAGGAAGACCCTCTAAAAAGAAGCAAAAACCACTTAAGGATATAAAAGTACCTTCTGTAGTTGCATGGAGAAACCCTAACAACTATACTATCCTTGATTTACAATCAGGGGATATATTGTTTACTAATGAAAAACCTGAAGGAATAAAAGAAGGTAAAGGCATAAAACGAACTATGACTGTTTTAGACACTTCTAGCAAACTTCCTGCTATAAAGTCCTTTACGAGTGGTAAGAACACCTTTAAAATATCTCCTAAAGGGCTTACAGTTCATCTTAGGGCTAAACGCCCCTCTAACTATCGGTACCTACGTCTAAACAACAGGAACCTAATAAAGAGAAGGTAATATGAGAGAAAATAGCAATCTAGGTATAATACTAGGCTTTTTATTAGTAGTAGCTACTATATTTTGGTACCTAAATGGTAAGACCTTATTTTCATAAGTACTAAAGTACTCAATTTCAGATTTTTTTACAAAAACTCAAATAAGCATAAAAAAGTCTATTGACACAACTTTGAAAAATTCAGTAGGATTGGAACTAATTTACTTTTCTTTCTCGTTTCTTTTTTTGTGTTTCAGAATTTTGATCGGTTGGATTTGACAGCTTTCTTGTCCACTATACAGTACACTTCTTCAATTACTCTTAGATATTCTTCTTAAACAAATAAAAAATAATAAATATATATAATATCTTTACTTATAGTTGAAATAATAAGAATTATACTTATAATATAGTTATCCTTTCTAAAGTTTGAGTAAGTTTAGTTAGTTTTGTTTTTCATTCATTTGTATTGTGTTATTACTACAAGCATCATAATACTTTATTCTTTTGCTACTAAACTTACTCGACTTGTTCCAAATTTCAAAAAAAAAAATTGTCCTGTGCGTAATCACGCAATTCCAAGAAACTACAATATTTAGAATTTTATCCTCTCCTACACCTAAAAAGCCCTTAAAACGTCATTTTTTGATCTCAAAAGCGTCATTTTAAACCCAAAAAACCAAAATAAAAAAAACATCTTTTTAAAATTCTAAATATATATATTTTTAGAAAATCAAAAAATACTTAAAAATCAATAAAAAAGTTTTGTTATTCCAGTTAAAAATAAATTTTTTAAAAATTTTGAAAAAAAATAAATTTAAAAAAAAATCTAAAAAATTAAAAAATCCAAAAAAAACCAAAATTTGAAAATTATACAAAAAGTTAAAAAACCATATCCGAAAAAATAGACCTTATTAATGGCTATAAATGACGCTTTTAAGGGTCTTTTCTGCTTTGTAGTGTCGGGTGTGTGCTCGGTGTCGAGTAGAGCCCCTTAATTAATAACTATATATATTTATATATTTTGATAAAGTACTAAACATTAAGTTGAGATTAAGTATCAATATATACTCAATTATATTATTTTATTAAAAAACCCTTGACAATATATATCAGGGTCATGTATTCTAATTATATGAGACTTTCAAAAACCATTTGAAGGGATCTGAAAAGAATATTTAAAGCTAAATATAGAAAGGATTAAATGCTTATAAATGACGTTTAGAGGGTATAAATAATAAATTATATATATTTTCTAAATGAAACATAAAATAAATAAACAGTAATAAAGGAAAAATTACAATGAAAAATGAAACATTAATTAAAAATTTTGTTGAGGGTAAAGAGTACGAAAGTAACAACAGCTTAACAAATAGAGATAATAAACTTTATAGTTACAATTTAGTGATTGCAGATAGAAACAAAAAAGAGATTTATAAGGTCAGTTATTCAAAGACTACAAGCACCCATATTAACAGAGTTATAGACTGGGCTATAGGTTACACAGTAATTGAGCAATAAAA
>JAAHTG010000822.1_pt1 | contig 24667 bp, 40 predicted proteins | sample 6116081 | NCBI WGS metagenome assembly JAAHTG01 (sample SAMN13939989, study PRJNA603662) | sponge metagenome | isolation source: marine sponge | host: Mycale hentscheli | place: New Zealand | collected 2005 | reverse complement strand
CAAATAGATCCATCAATGATGGGGATGATGTAAAATAATTTCGTATATTATGGCTAAAACAAAAATTGAAGAAAAAAATATATTAATTGCAAGAAGGGTACCACCTGGAGACAAATGGAGATTAATTGCAAATGAACCAGATGGCCCGGTGCATAAAACATTAACTGATACTTTAGAAGCTTATATGATAAAAACTGGATTTAAAGGTAATTATAGATTAGAGCCACTTAAAAGCACACTATTTGCAATTGATAGTAAAGAAACAATAGTTAAACCTGAACCAATTAAAAAATATTCTATTTATGGTGAATATGGAGAATAGTTTATTAGTAGAAAAATATAGACCAACTAAATTAAAAGACTATGTTGGTAATGGTAGACTAAAATCTTCTATCGCAGCACATCTATATAATAAGGATATTCAAAACCTAATATTTTATGGGCCCGCAGGTACAGGAAAAACAACATTAGCCAAATTAATTGTAAAAAATCTAGATTGTGATTATTTATATATTAATGCTTCAGATGAACGTGGTATAGAAACAATAAGAGAAAAAGTAGTAGGATTTTCTAGCTCAGCATCTTTAGATGGTATTAAGGTAGTTATTTTAGATGAGGCAGATTTTTTAACTATACAGGCACAAGCATCATTAAGAAATGTTATTGAAACATTTTCACGTAGTACAAGATTTATTATGACTTGTAATTTTGTAGAGCGTATTATTGATCCTCTACAATCTAGATGTCAAGTACTTAAAATTGTACCCCCATCTAAAAAAGAGGTTGCTAAACATTTAAATTGGATCCTAGAGCAAGAATCTATTGAACATGATATAAATGATTTAGTACCATTAGTTAACCAATTCTACCCAGATTTACGTAAATGTATTAACACTATACAATTATCTACACATAATAATAAATTAAAATTAGATAAATCAATATTAGTATCATCTAATTATATAGATAAAGTTATTAGTTTATTAGCATCACCATCAAATAATTTTAAAAATATTAGACAAGTAATAGCTGATGCTAATGTAGATGATTTTGATGAATTATTTAAATCATTATATAATAGAGCAAGTGAATATTTACCCAATAAAGAAGGTACAGCTACTATTTTAATAAATGAACACCAATATAAAGCAAATTTCCGTATTGACAAGGAAATAAATACAATGTCATTAATCCAAAATTTAATTAATAATAAGTAATATGAATAATGTAAACCAACCCCCACAAGGGCCGCAGATAGATTTAAATAATACTACTGCAATTAAAACTAAAAAAGGTAAAAGTATATTCCAACAAGGAGTAATTCTTAGACAAGTATCTAAATTTGTTGCAGGAACAGATGAAGATGCTTTACTACCAATCCCAGTTTTTTATGATCCAACTACAGGAAAAATACTAAAGGGTTCAGTTCCTAAAGATTTAAGAGAGGAATTAGCAGACGAGATTATATAATGAAAAACATTTTCGACTGGTTAAAATGTATAAACAAAACAAAACCTCCAGTGGAGACATTCTCTAGTAAAGACTGGGAAACTTGGAATAGTTATATGGTTCATAGATTTATGTCTATGAACCCTGATTTTATAGAGGTTGTAAATTATGTACAAGATTTCCCACCTCAGGAAAAACAGTCAATATATAAAATTTATAGAGAGTTTATACCAAAAAATAACAGTTGGAATAAATACATTAAATCTCAGGGTAAAAAATATAATCCTGATTTAGTACAAATCATAACTAAATATTTATCTTGTTCTACAAAAGAAACAAAAGAATATTTAGATATTTTGGAAAAATCAGTAGTTATTAGTATATTAAATAATATAGGCCATAGCCAAAAAGACATAAAACAATTATTAAAATGAAATTAGAAGTATACAAATTTTTAAAATCCGAAGCTGAAGCGGATAAAAATAAGGCTTTAGCAAGCATAGAACTATTAACAGGACATCCCGCAGGTATTGGTGATCATTCAACTAAAGACTATTGGGATAATTGTACTGAAGCTTTAAAACTATTATCGTCAGCTGATGAAAGGCTAGAAATATTAGAAAAATATTTTCAACCTAAAGGTCAAGTCAATGGGTGATAGTAAAAAAAAGTACGATGAGTTAATTAGCGAAGAAGCATTTGATCATTTAGTTAAAGGAAATATAACTAAACGTCATTGGTTAGTTGAAGAACAATCTCCTGAAGTTGTAGCATTTGAAGATGAATATCCTGAATTGGCAGCAGAATTTAAAAACATTCAATTAGAAATGTATAATATGTTTGCTGCTAAACATATGGATTATGGTTTAAATAATATAGCGCTAGGAGGGGATCTAACCAATAAATCAGATAAAAAATTCTCATTAACCGGTCTCTGTATTAGATTAACTGATAAGATCAGTAGACTAAAGAATCTTTTAGTTAATGGTAAAAATTATGTTAAAGGAGAAGGAATGGAAGATACGTTCATTGATATAGCCAATTATGGTATTATTGGTTTATTAGTAGGACGTGATAAATGGAAAAAATAAATTTTGCCTAAAAAACTACCTCTTATTGTTAGGGGGATTATAAATAATCCTCCTGAGCCAATTAATTTTGCATACCAAAAAAATATATCTTATTCACAGATGTCTATTTTTAGAAGTTGTGCATATAGATGGAAATTGCAATATAAAGATAAAATTAAGAAATTTAATTCATCTATTCATACTGTATTTGGAACTGCTATACATGAATCAATGCAATATTATTTGGATTTTGCTTACAATAAATCATTTGCTGCTGCAGATAGAGATATTGATTTAGAAGATGACTTCCAACATAGATTTATAAGTGAATACCAAAAGCAATATGAAACAAACAAAAACGAACATTTCTCTACAGCTGAAGAAATGAGGGAATTTTTTGAAGATGGAGTAGCTATATTAAATTGGTTTAAAAAGAAACGAAGCAGGTATTTTAGTAAAAAGGGAACCTATTTAGTAGGTTGTGAATTACCAATAGTAATTGCGCCAAATAAAATGTATAGTAACATATTATACATGGGGTATCTAGATATTGTCACATATAATGAAAGAACAGATACTTTCAAGATAATCGACATAAAAACCAGTACTAAAGGTTGGAATGATTATAATAAAAAAGATGAAAATAAACATTTTCAATTAATTTTATATAAAAAGTTCTTTTCTGAACAATATGATATCCCCTTAGATAAAATAGAAATTGAATTTTTTATCTTAAAAAGAAAAGTATTAGATTGGGATGATGAAAAAATAATGTCACCATACCAAGCTTATAGAGTACAACAGTTTGTACCACCAAGTGGTAAAATAAAAATAAATAGGGCTAAAGCTGCTATAAATGATTTTATAGTTCAATGTTTTAATCCTAACGGAAATATTAAAGATATAGAGTATTTTAAATCACCTTCTAAATGGAATTGTACATTTTGTCCTTATGGAGAAGATAAAGAATTGTGTGGAGCAAAGGCGCATTTTGAGTAATACTTATATATGTATAATAAATGTTTTAATATAAATAAAGATTATGAGTAATAAAAAACCAATGACACTAACAAGTGTAAAAGTCAAAAGTGACCTATTCGAGAATTTTAAAATTGAGTGTGTTAGAAGGAAATTTTCATTTCAAAAATTAGCTGATAGAGCTTTATTTTTGTATTTAACTGATGAAGATTTTCGATCTAAAATAACAAATCAAATTAATCTCGATATATAGGAAAAATGAAAGAACACTTTAAGTATATCTCTCCAAATAAGAGAAAGAAAATATTATTAATATGTGATGACATTAGAGTACACTCAGGTGTTGCTACTGTTGCTAAAGAAATAGTATTACATACGTCACAACATTTTAATTGGGTACAATTAGCTGGAGCTATAAATCACCCCGAAAAAGGTAAATTATTTACATTAGACCAGGAAATAAATGGTTTAACTGGATTAACCGATGCATCATGTAGATTATACCCAGTTGATGGTTATGGTTCACCTGATGTATTAAGATCATTAATAAGATCTGAAAAACCAGATGCTATTATGTTGATCACAGATCCAAGATACTTCACTTGGGTATTTAATATGGAATCGGAAATTAGAAAAAATATTCCTATTACATACTTAAATATTTGGGATGATTACCCAGCACCAATGTATAATAGACCATACTATGAAGCGTGTGATTTATTAATGGGTATTTCTAAACAAACAGTAAATATTAATAAATTAGTTATGGATGGTTGTAAAAAACCAAGACTATTCAAATATGTTCCCCATGGTTTAAATTCTGAAGTATACAAACCGATACCATTTGACACCCCAGGTTTACAAAAAATGTATAAGGAAAGTTTCCCAGATGGTGCTGATTTTGTGTTGTATTTTAACTCAAGAAATATAAGAAGAAAACAAATACCTGATTCTTTAGTAGCTTTTAGGGCATTTTTAGATACATTACCAATAGAAAAAGCTAAAAAGTGTTATTTTGTTTTACATACTGAATTATCTCATGATGCTGGTACTAATTTATTGAAAGTAAAAGAGTATTTATTTGATGAAAAGTACCCAGATCAAATAAAGTTTTCATTACAAAAATTAAGTCAAGAACAATTAAATTACCTATATAATATAGCTGATGCACAAATATTATTAACTTCAAATGAAGGATGGGGATTAACAATTACTGAAGCAATTTTAGCTGGTACACCTATTATTGCAAATGTAACTGGTGGTATGCAAGATCAAATGCGTTTTGTAGATGATAATGGAGAATGGTTTACACCAAGTGCTGATATACCTTCTAATCATAGAGGAACATATAAGGAACATGGTGAATGGGCTTTCCCAGTTTATCCAACAAGTAGATCAATTCAAGGTTCACCCCCAACACCTTATATCTATGATGATAGATGTAAATGGGAAGATGCAGTTGAACAAATAAAAAAATTGTATGACATGGGTAGAGAAAAAAGAAAAGAATTAGGATTAAAAGGTAGAGAGTGGGCTATAAGCGATGAAGCTGGGTTTACAGCAGAAAAACAAGCTAAAAGAGTAATAGAAGCCTTTGATGAATTATTTGATACTTGGAAACCTAAAGAAAAATACGAAGTAATTAATGCCACTGAATTTAATGGCAGACCTTTAAATCACAAATTAATATATTAATGATGAAACCTAGATTTATAATATCATGCCCTTATGACACCTATTCAGGTTATGGAGCAAGATCAAGAGATATAGTTAAAGCTATAATTGAATTAGATAAATATAAAGTAGAACTATTATCCCAAAGGTGGGGAGAAACATCATGGGGATTTTGTAATGATAATCCTGAATGGAAATTCTTACTTAACTATGCAGTTAAACCTGAATGGCAAAAAACCAAACCAGATATTTGGATGCAAATTACTATTCCTAATGAATTTGCACCTGTTGGTAAATTTAATATAGGGTGTACAGCTGGAATAGAAACAACAGCATGTCAACCTGAATGGATTGAAGGTTTAAATAGAATGGATATGAATTGGGTTTCTTCTAAGCATACCAAACATATATTTTCTGGTATGCAATATGAAAAAAAAGATAAAAATACCAACCAAACAGTAGGAGTAATTAAAAATCAAAAACCTATTCATGTAATATTTGAAGGAGCTAATTTAGATATTTATAAACCTTTAGTTCCATCTCAAATTAAATCGGTTAAGTTAGATGAAATAAAAGACCACTGGTGTTATTTATTTGTTGGTCATTGGATGTCAGGTGAATTAGGACATGATAGAAAAAATGTTGGTTTAATGATTAAATCTTTTTATGAAACATTTAAAAATCGAAAAAGAAAACCTGCATTAATTTTAAAAACATCTGTTGGGGTAGATTCTTATATTAGTAGAGAGGAAGTACTAGATAGAATTAAAGGAATAAGACAACAAATTAATTCTAAAGATTTACCTAATGTTTATCTTCTTAATGGAAATTTTAGTGATGAGGAAATGAATGAGTTATATAATAATAAAAAAATTAAATCAATGATTTCATTTACTAAAGGTGAGGGATATGGAAGACCCTTATTAGAATTTAGTTTAACAGGAAAACCTATTATAGCTTCTGGTTGGTCAGGGCAAACTGATTTTTTAAATAGAAATTTTTCATCATTATTAGCAGGAGAATTAGAAGCAGTTCACCCATCATCTGCTAATAAATGGTTAATAAAGGAAAGCCAATGGTTTAAACCTGATTTGCAACAAATTCACCAATATTTCTTTGATGTTTTTAATAATTATAAATCTTATAAATTAAAAGCTAAACAACAATTAAAGTATTCAAAAGCTAAATTTAGTTTTGGTAAAATGAAAGAGTTAGTAGATAATGTATTAATTGCTAATTTACCTAAATTTGCAGAACAAGTAAGTTTAAAACTACCTAAATTAAAAAAAGCAAAACCAGAATTACCTAAATTACAATTACCTAAATTAAAAAAAGTATAATATGCAACACGATGAAATTATAATCTGTCCTAAATCAGGAGGAGATTTATGTTATAAAGTAGAAGTTACAAAAGATATAACTAACTATTATAGTTTATCTTGTGGTTTTTGGACTAATAGTATAATGACTGTTGGTACTGATTTTTATAATGAACAAATGCAAATGTTACCTGAATTATATAAAGATTTAGCTTGGGAAGACCCAGAAACTAAATTTGTATGGTTACCACATACAATTAATGACCCTAAAGTAGGCATGGTATATGCTGCAGGAACAAGTAAAGATGATTGGCAGTGGGCTGCAGTTAAAAATAAAGAGGTTCCTAAGGAAGAACAAGAACGTTTTAAATCAACACATAAAGCGGATATGAGCACAGTAACATATTATCCTGAACGTGGATATATGGATGCTCTTTCGTATATTGGTGTATTACCTGAATAAATATGAAAATAAGTTATGCAATTACTGTATGTAATGAACTAGAAGAAATTACAAGTTTATTAAATTTTTTATTAAAGAATAAAAGGGTTGATGATGAAATAGTTGTCTTATTTGATAAGAAAAACGGTACTGATGAAGTTTGGTCTTTACTAGCAGAACTAAAAGGTGAAGATAATATTTCATATCATTCTTCAACTTTCAAAAACCATTTTGCAGATTGGAAGAACAAATTAACCAAACTATGTTCAGGTGATTATATATTCCAAATTGATGCTGATGAAATACCTAATGAACAATTATTAATTAATTTACCTCATATTTTAGAGGATAATACTAGCTGCGAAGTATATTTAGTTTCTAGAATTAATAAAGTAAAAGGATTAACTGATGACCATATAAAACAATGGCATTGGAATGTAAATGAAGAAGGGTGGGTTAACTGGCCTGACCCTCAATGGAGAATTTGGAAAAATGTCCCTAATATTCAGTGGGAAAATAAAGTACATGAAAAATTAGTAGGTTATGAAACTTGGGCGTTTTTACCTCATGAAGAGGAATATGCTCTTTATCATAATAAAGATATAAAACGACAAGAAAAACAAAATGAATATTATGCAACACTCTAAAAAAATTTGGTACGCTCCTTATAAGTTTGAATCTTATGGACAAGAAGAAATAGATGCAGTAGTAGATTCTCTTAAATCTGGATGGTTAGGAGGACAAGGTCCAAAATGTATTGAATTTGAAAAACAAATAGCTAAACGATTTGGGAAAAAATATGGTGTATTTGTTAATTCTGGCTCATCAGCCTGTTTACTTTCTATTGCCGCCTTAGATTTACCTAAAGGATGTAAGATTATTACTCCTGCATGTACATTTGCTACAACTTTAGCCCCTATAATACAGCTTGGCTTTAAACCGGTATTTGTTGATGTTGGGTTAAATGATTATGTTGCTATTATAGAAGATATAATTAATATTGTAGATGATGAAGTTAAAGCTATTATGTTACCTAATTTAATAGGTAATAAACCTGATTGGGATTTATTAAAAGCTGGTTTAGAATTAATAGATAGAGATGATATTTATTTAATTGAGGATTCAGCTGATACTATTACTGAAACTAATATTACTGATGTTTCTACTACCAGTTTTTATGCCTCTCATGTTATTACAGCTGGTGGTGTAGGAGGTATGGTAATGTTTAATGATAAAAAACATGTTACTAAATGTTTACAATATAGAGATTGGGGAAGATTAGGAAATGATTCCGAAATTATGGATGATAGATTCAATCACTCAGTAGATGGTATAGCATATGATCATAAATTTTTATATAGTGTTTTAGGTTATCATATGAAAGCATGTGAAATGAATGCAGCATTTGGTTTAGTACAGTTAGAAAGATTTCAAAAATTTGAAAAAATAAGAAGAGCTAATGTTGAAAGATATTTAGAACTATTAGATGGTGTAGGTGATTTAATCTTACCTGATGACAAAATTAAACCTAATTGGTTAGCTATACCTTTACAAACAGAACGTAGATTTGAATTACTAACATTTTTAGAAGATCATAATGTACAAACAAGGGTGACATTTGCTGGGAATGTAACAAGGCATCCGGTTTATAGAGAATATCTACAAGACTTTAAAAATTCAGATATTATTATGAAAAATGGATTTTTATTAGGTGCTCATCATGGGATGACAATAGATGATGTTGATCATGTATGTGGTTTAATCAAAATATTTTTTAATAAAGATAAATGAAAGTACTAATTTTAGGAGATGGTTTATTAGGTAAAGAACTAGCAAATCTAACTGGTTGGGATGTTGCATCTAGAAAACTAACAGGATTAAATATTGAAGATTTTGATGCATTAGAAGAACTAGTAATTCAATACGATACAATAGTTAACTGTATAGCAAATACAGATACATATTCTGATGACAGGGTAAGCCATATGAAAGTTAATTATGAATTTACAGCTGATTTAGCTGATTTAGCTGAATATCATGATTTAGTTTTAGTACAAATTTCTACAGAATTTGTTTATTCATTTAATAAAAAACCTGCTAATGAATTTGATTTACCTTTACCAGCACATAATTGGTATACTTATAGTAAGTTATTAGCAGATGAATATGTTAAGATAACGGCCCCTAAACACTTAATATGTAGAACATTATTTAAATCTATAGATTTTAGCCCAGAAGAAGTTTGGGATGTAAAAACATCAGGTGATAAAGTAGATAAAATTGCTGATTTAATTATGCAGTTAATTAAAAAAGGAGGACAAGGTGTTTATAATGTAGGTACAGGTAAAAAAAGTTTATCTAAATTAGCACCTAAGGGTACTCCTGTAGTAAAAGCACCTAAACATGTACCAATAGATACGACTATGGATTTAACTGATTTAAATGAAATTTTAGGATTTTGAAAAATAAATTAAATATTTTCGTTGATATAGATGAAACTATATGTTATTATAAAGATAAAAGAGATTATAATTTAGCTTTACCAATTACAACATATATAAGTAAAATAAATGAATTATATGATGAAGGAAATATAATTACTTATTGGACTGCTAGAGGTACTGTTACTAAAATAGATTGGTATGAAGTAACCGAAAAACAATTAAAAAATTGGGGATGCAAGTACCACCATTTAAGTGTAGGTAAAAAACCCGCTTATGATTTATTAATTTGTGATAAAACTAAAAGAATACAAGAATTATGAAACAACAAATATTAGAAAATTTAGCTACAACAGGAATTTGTGTTATTGAAGATTATTTTGATAAGGAATTTTGTGAGCAGGCTGTCAAAGATATAGAAGATGGGTTAATTAAATACCCAGATAAAGTTCAATCGGAATCAAAAGAAGGTACATCTGGAGATTTTAGATTATTTAAAATGGAAAATAGATATGATACAGCTAAAAAATTTGCTAATGATGAATTATTATTATCTACTGTTTCAGAATATTTTGGATACCCATTATTAAGTCATTTTGTATTAGGAGGAAAAGTTACACATAACCCTGACCAACAAACAAATAGTGGTGGTGGATGGCATAGAGATAATAGAGCTAAACAAGTTAAAACTTTAGTTTATTTATCTGATGTATCAGAAGAAAATGGACCGTACTTATTTTTACCTAACTCTGATAAATTTGATTTACCTACTAGAGATGGTATTGGAAAAGTAACCAGATATGAAGATAAAGTAATACAAGAATTTTGTAAAGAAAATAATTTTGAACCTTTTAGAGTAGCAGGTAAAGCAGGTACAGTTATCTTCTCAGATACTTCATTTATCCATAGAGGAGCTAACATAAATTCAGGTACTCGATACACTTATACTAATTATTATTTTGAAAATCACCCCCAACGAATTGCAATAACCGAAAATGATTGGGGTAAAAATTTTATTTAATGGCTCATATTTTTAAACAACCAACTGATACTAATAAAGGTATTATAGTATTTACACATAAGGAGTGGCCTTGGTTATTTCAAAATGCTGTAGAACTTATCCAAGGATTAAAACAACATTTTTTCTTAGGTTGGAACCAGGGAATATTTTTTGGTAATATAGGACAAATGTCCCCTTTAGTTGATTTTACTTTTGCTAGCCCATCTGCTTTAGATTATCAAGATAATGGGCATACTTTAAAAATAGAATTAATGGATAGAAATTTTCTAACTGATGATTATAAAGATTTAGGTATAGCCCATAAACATTATGATATTATTTGTATTAGTAGAGTAGTAAAATGGAAAAACGTTCCTGCATTATTAAAGGCATTAAGAAAACTTTATGATAAAAATAAAAAATATAAAACATTATTGATAATTCCAAAACCAGAAAATGAAACTGTAGAACATTTTGATACTGATATAGTTAAACAATATGAGGAAATGTTTGATTATGAAGAAAGAAAAAACATTACATTATTAAGATTATCTAGTGAATTAGGATTTTTAGGAATGTCACCACAAACTATTAATTGGTTATATAATAACTCTAAAGTTTTATATATTGGTTCTAAATCTGAAGGTGGATGTAGAGTAACACATGAAGCTTTACTTTGTGGTTGTGATATAGTTTATTATAAACAACACCAAGGTCCTATGGTTGATTATTTAAATGCTTCTAATAGTATACCTTTTGATGATTATGATAGTATAGATATTGCATTAGAGAGAGCAGTTAGTTCTTATTCCTATACTAAAACTAGAACTAATAAATATGAAAAATTATTAAGTGAAAGATATGCTAAAGAAAAATTAATACCCCATTTTAATAAATTATACGAAAAGCATAATATGAAGTTTGATGGTCAACTAATTAATTGCGATAATCTATCAAATAGACTACCAGCACATTATTTAGATGTTCCTTGGAATCATCCTACCGAACCTACTGCAGATATTAAATCAAATGAACAATTAAATAAATTTATAACTTACATTAATAATGAAAATAATAGATAAAGAAAAAGAAAAGTATCAAAAAGTGCATACTGAAGATTTCCAATATGGTCTTGGTATGAGGCAAGTTGGTGATTTATTAAATGAGAGTTTTGACTTTTCTAAAAGATTTAATGAATTAGCTAAAACATCTAAAAATGCTTTAGATATTGCTTGTGGTGGAGGTACCGTAATGGATTATGTAGATAGTTTAGGTTGTACTCCTAGTGGAATAGATATTAGTGAGGCAGCTATAAAAAAAGTAGATAGCCAATATGTAGCTAAAGTAGCTTATAGTCATGAATTACCATTTGATGATAATACTTTTGATTTAGTTTATTTTTTAGATGGAATGGAACATATTCCTGGAGGTGATATTGAAGAACAATCGATTAGGGAAGCTTTTAGAGTTTCTACTAAATTTGTTTGTCATGGTATCGCTTTAGGTGATAGTATAAGAAATGGTACCCAACTCCACATAAATCAGAAACCGGCTAAAAGTTGGAGACAAATAATAGGAGATATAGGAAATGAGCTTGGATGGGCAGAAGATATGTATTATATTCGTAACAATACTGTATATTTAATTTATAAAAAATGAGTGTAAAAATAATAGCCGAAATAGGCATTAACCATAATGGTGATATTAATAATGCTAAGTATCTAATTGATGCTGCTGTGTTAGCTGGGTGTGATTATGTTAAGTTCCAAAAACGTAATCCTGATATTTGTGTTCCCGAAGATCAAAAATCTAAAATTAAATCTACACCTTGGGGTGAAATGACTTATTTAGAATATAAACACAAAATAGAATTTGGTAAAAAAGAATATGATGAAATTGATGACTACTGTAAACTTAGAAAAATCAAATGGTTTGCCTCAGTTTGGGATAAAGACTCAGTAGATTTTATGTCTAATTATGTTGATATAGCTAAAATACCATCTGCTTTAATTACAGATAAAGAATTAACTAAATATGCTAGAGATAAATTTAAAACATTAATTATATCTACTGGTATGTCTACTCAAAAACAAATTGATGATTGTGAAAGTAATTGCACACCTAATGTTATTATGCATACAAATTCTACTTACCCATCTCCTATAAATGAATTAAATTTAGGTTATATTAGTTATCTTAAAAAGAAATTTTGGGATTTAGATGTAGGTTATAGTGGTCATGAATATGGTTTAGTAACTACATTTGCTACTGTACCTTTAGGTGTTAAATGGATAGAAAGACATATCACATTAGATAGAACTATGTGGGGATCGGATCAATTAGCATCTATTGAACCAGCTGGGTTATTTAAATTAGTTAAGGGTATTAGAGATATTGAAAGTTGTTTAGGGGGTAATGATGATAGAGTTATTCTGCCTAGTGAAAAAATGAAATTAAAATCTCTTAGAAAATAATGATAGCTATAGTACCTATAAGGTCTGGTTCCAAAGGAATAAAAGATAAAAACATTAAATATATTGCAGGCAAACCTTTATTTTATTGGACGTTAAAATCATTATCTGAATCTAATGTTGACAGAATTATTGTAGCTACAGATTTACCTTATGTAGATTATATTAAACATTATAACTTCCCCAAAGTAGACATCTATGTAAGGGATCCTAAAAATTCAAGAGATGAATCGTCGACTGAAGATGTTTTGTTAGAATTATTAGATAATTGGTCATTAGAGGGTGATATTTTACTAGCTCAAGCTACATCACCTTTAACTACAAGTAAAGATTATAATAAAGGGATTTCTATGTATTCTAATTATGATAGTATTGTTTCTGTAGTTAGGCAAAAAAGATTTATTTGGGATGAAAATGGTTTTCCATCTAATTATAATCTTTTTAATAGACCAAGAAGACAAGATTTTAATGGTTATTTAGTAGAAAACGGAGCGTTCTACATTAATAATAGTAAATATATTAAAGGATACAAAAATAGAATATCAGGTAAAATTGGTTTATGTGAAATGGATGAAATTTCATATTTGGAAATAGATACTATTGAAGATTTTAAAGTAATAGAAAAATTATTATATGAAGTTCGAAATTAATAATGAAAAACATAATTTACTTTTAAATTATGACTCTAATGTACTTAATTTATTTTTAAACAAATCTATTGCTATAGTTGGTAGTAGTGGGATATTATTAAATAAAGAATATGGTAGTCTAATTGATTCACATGATATAATAGTTAGATTTAATGTTGCTAGAGTTAAAGGCTTTGAAAAACATGTTGGTTCTAGAACTGATGTTAGATTTTTTAATGGTCATGCCTTTGCTGGTATTTCTGATCCTAATAGATTTTTAGGCAATGACCCTAATTTTGTAGCTAATCTAACAGGTGAAATATTAATAGTTAAATCTTGGAATGAACAAGAATTTATGTTAGGTACAATTAAAACAACACCTCAAAATACAAGTTTATTCATCAATCCTCAGTTTACTAGTTATTGTAATCAATTAACAGGTGGAGAAGCTACTTGTGGTTTATTAGGAGTTATATTTATGACTTTATTTTCTAAAAATATTTCTTGTTTTGGTTTTAATCATTATAAAGATGATTTAAAATCTATCCATTATTGGGAAAAAATACAAGATGCCGAAAATTGGAAAACAGGACAAAGTCATGGTTGGAATATGGAAGAACAATTATTTCAACAGTATATAGATAATAAAATTATAAAAATGTATAGATAATGAATCTAACTATTGCTATAGATGATGTTAATCCATTAAAAGATTGGAGAATATTTGGTGATAAAACTGAACAATATTTATTTAATTTAAATAAAGAGTTTGGAGCTAAATTTACTTTATTTATACCTTCTAACTACCATAATGAAGCACCTATTTCTAAACATAAAGAATGGATAAAAGAACTTAATGACAGTGGAATTTTTGAACTAGCAGCCCATGGTCATTTTCATCAAACTACTAATCCTAATAATTATGGAGAATGTGAATTTTTTGAATTAGCAGAACGAAAATTAGTACAAAATAGAATTGAACTGATGTTAGAAGAATGGGATAAAGTAGGTATTAAACCAAAAGGATGGAGAAATCCTGGTTGGCTATGTAGTATACAATCAAATACACTTTTAAGTAATCATTTTGATTGGGTAGCATTACATTATGAACATAATAGAGGCATGAAATGGGATACATGTAAAGAAATATTTGGATCAGATGGTATTCATAATACTGATATTACTACACATGATAATAGAATAATGTTACATTCACATATTTGTGGTAATTGGAATGATAATGTTTGGAATGAAGATAACTACCAGCAAGCTAAATTAAGTTTAGAACATTTAGTTAACAACTATGAAATTGAATTTAAAACTATGAGTGAATTATGAAAATAGCATTTTTTACTGAAATGGGGTTTGAAGGCAAAACATCTAGGAGCCATCCTAATATGCGTACTGAATTTGCTTGGATGTGTAAATTAAATGCTGATCATTATCCCTTAAATAAAATCCCAAATACAAATTATGATTTAGGTATAGTTATTAATTCTAAAAAACATTCCGAATTAGTTAATGTTGAAGGGCTTAAAAAGGTTTGTAATAAAGTAGGTGTAATGCAGGAAGGACCTTTTTGGTTATTTCAGGATTATGATTTAGCTAAACAAATTAATTATTTTAATAATTTATCCTCCGCAGATATAATTTATGCTCATAATGAACAAGATAAAAAATATTATCAAGGTTTAACATTACACCCAGATGTTAGAGTATTACCATCCTTAATGATAGAAGATCCTATTAATACTAGTGCTTTAACTTCTATTGATGATAGAAAGGGTATTATGATAGGAGGTAATTTTGTTAGTTGGTATGGGGGATTCGATTCTTTTATGTTAGCTAACTCGGTAACTAATGATATTAAATCACCTAAAATGGGTAGAGCAATTGAGGGTGAAGAACAACTAGGGATAAAACAATTACCTTATTTACAATGGGACCAGTGGATTACAGAATTATCTAAATGTAAAATAGGTATTCATATGATGAGAACACATGCTGCTGGTACATTTGCTTTAAATTGTTCTTATTTAGGGATACCTTGTATTGGTTATGAAGGATTAGATACACAAAGGATTTTACACCCTAATTTAACAGTTAAAGATGGGGATTTAATTAACGCTAAATCTATTCTAGATAAATTATGGAATGATTTGGATTATTACAAAGAAAATAGTACATTAACGCAGGAATTATACAAAAAAGAATACAATGAAGATAAGTTTTATACAACCTTCCAGAAACAATTTAAAATATCTTAAATGGAGTTATAACTCTATTAGAAAAAATCAACTAAACCATTCAGTACAAATTTGTGTTGCAGATGATGCTTCAACAGATGGTACTTGGGAATGGTGTAAGGAAAGAATGGCGGAAGATAAGAATTTTAAGGCCATTAAAAATGAAACAGGTAAAAGATTAGGTCATACTATATTATATGACAGATTAGTAAATGAAGTTGCTACTAACGATATTTGTATGATTTACCATGCTGATATGTATTTATGTCCTAATGCGTTAAATGCAATAGAAAAACACATTAAACCAGGTATTATTGTGTCCCTTACTAGAATAGAACCACCACTTCACCCACCAGGACCTGAAAAAGTATTAAGGAATTATGGTTTAGAACCAGAGGAATTTAATGAAAAAAAATTACTAACAGAAGTAGAAGAATTAATTCAATTACATAAAAATGATCCTGGAGTAACTGAAGGTATATTTGCTCCTTGGGCTTTTTACAAAAAAGATTTTCAAGAAATAGGAGGGCATGATCCATTATATGCTCCACAATCTAAAGAAGATTCGGATATATTTAATAGATTTCAACTTAATGGAATTAAATTTAAACAAACATGGGAAGGATTTGTTTACCATATGACATGTAGGGGTAGTAGAAGAAATACAGTAGATAAAGCAAAAAACATATACGAAGATAGTCCGGAGTGGTTAGAACAAAATATGAGATCTACTCGTAATTTTATTCGTAAATGGGGTCATTTTGTTAAACATGATGAGTATATGAAACCAGTTATTCCACCTAAATATAATATAGGTTTTATAATAAATAATTGTAATGACTCTTTACTACAGGCTTTAGAACCATGGTGTGATATTATTTATACAGATAGTAACGATAGAGAAAGAGAAAAATATATTGCTAATGAACAAGTTAATACTGTAATAGATTTATTTGAACGTGTTAAACCATTCGCTAATGAAAAAAATTGTGAAATATTAGTAGATATTGATGGCAATACATTTAATGAGGAAGATTATAAAATACTAATGCAATTACCTGAAATTATAAAAGATAGTGGAAGTCCAGGAGAATTTGCATTAAATAATATTAAAGTACATATTATTCAAATGAATGAATATCAAAATGAATTAATATTTTGTCCAAAGTTATGAATATAGGAATTGTAGGTCAAGGTTTTGTTGGTAATGCTATATACCAAAAATTTAAAAACTATTATAATGTTTTTACTTATGATATAGATAATACTAAATGTAATTCTACCCAGGATAAAGTATATTCTTGTAATATAGTATTTATTTGTTTACCTACTCCCATGAATGAAGATGGAAAGTGCTATACAGGGATAGTTGAAAATGTTATTAATAAATTACAATGCAAAATAGCTGTAATTAAGTCAACCATAATCCCAGGAACTACAGATAGGTTAAATGAGGAATATCCTAATATAGATATAGTTCATAATCCTGAATTTTTAACAGAACGCAATGCAATTGAGGATTTTAAAAATCAAAATAGAATAATTTTAGGTGGTCCAAGACCTGCTACTACAATACTTAAACAAATGTATTCTAAAGTATTCCCTAAAGCTGTTATAGTTAAAACAGGAGCTAAACATGCTGAGATGGTTAAATATTTTACTAATAGTTTTTTAGCTACTAAAGTATCATTTGCTAATGATATGTATAAAATTTGTAATGCATTAAATTTAGATTATGATAAAGTAGTAGAATATGCTACCTATGATGATAGGTTAGGTAAATCACATTGGTCAGTACCTGGACCAGATGGTGATTTTGGTTATGGTGGAATATGTTTTCCAAAAGATGTTAGAGCACTGATTGAACTATCAGATGATATTAATGCACATTCTAATATTCTTAGTGCAACAGAAAAAACAAATTATGAAGTCAGGAAAAATAAAGACTGGGAAAAAGCAAAGGGACGATCAGTACTATAAACCTATAGTAGGCTTTACTGCTGGTAATTTTGATTTAATTCATCCTGGGTATATTTATACTTTTGAAGAAGCAAGCAAACACTGTGATTATTTTATGGTGTTTTTACAAAGAGATCCTTCTGAAACTAGGTTTACTAAATACAAACCTGTAGTTCCTTTATATGAAAGATATAAAACTTTAATGGCAATTAAATATATAGATGAAGTAGTTACTTATCAAACGGAAGATGAATTAACTAGATTAATTGAATTCTATAAACCAGACATTAGAATATTAGGTGATGATTATATAGGTAAAAGATTTACAGGCGACCATTTATCCCCTAAAGTAATTTACACTACTAGGTCCCATGGTTGGTCTACTACTAAATTAAAAGATATGATTACTAAACAAACTTATAAACAAAATCCAAAAATAATAGATGATAAAAACGTTTCCTGATAATAGAGGGTTTTTAAGTATTTTACAGTGTAAAAATTATGACCAAGTATTTGTAGCTAGTAGTGATGGAATGTATACTTTTCGTGGAATGCATTATCAAACTAATCCATATCAAACAAAAACAGTAAAGATTATTCAAGGTGAAGCAATTGATTTTTTGTATAACTTAAAAACTAAAAAAGTTGAACAATATCTTTTAGATAAAGATAGTGATCCATTAGTTATTGGACCTGAATATGCTCATGGTTATTTAACTACAAGATTAAATACAATAGTACTTTATGCAGTTAATGGTAAATTTGATCCCAAAACATATAAAAGTATACCTTATAGCAGTATCCCAGAAATTAAGGATATAGTTAATGAAAAAGCGGCCTATGGTGTTATAAAAATAAGTGAAAAAGATAAATTAGGAACATGAAAATAATAGTAACAGGTGGTGCAGGATTTATAGGTTCTCATTTTATTAATATTTTTAATAAAAGATACCCTGAAGTTGAAATTGTTGTAGTAGATAAATTAACTTATGCTGCTGATATAAATAATATTTGTGCAGCGGGTTATAGTTTTATCCATAAAGATATATGTGATTTAACTAAAAAAGACTTAGGTGAATTTGAATATTTAATTAATTTTGCAGCTGAATCTCATGTAGATAGATCTATAGTAGATGGTAAACCATTTTTAAAAACTAATGTAGAGGGAGTATTTAATTTATTAGAAATCTGTAGGCAAAATAAAAAACTAAGGAAATTTATCCAAATATCTACTGATGAGGTTTATGGTGATATGGATGATTATGATATAGTTGAAGCTGCTACATTAGATCTTCCGCTATTCCCTTCGTCTTATTACTCAGCAACTAAAGCAGCAGCGGAAATGTTAGTATTAGCGGCTAATAAAACATATGGTTTACCTTATATTATTACTAGAACAACCAATAATTTTGGTGAAAACCAACACCCAGAAAAACTAATTCCAGTTATAATAGACTGTGTAAAAAATAAAAAATCAATACCTATTTATGGAGATGGTAAAAATATTAGAGAATGGATTTATGTTAAAGATAACATAAACTGTATTATTGATTTACTTAATGATGAAGATACTGAAGGTATATATAATATTGGGTCTGGAGATCTTAAAAGTAATTTAGATATTATTGCTGATATTGAACAAATACTAAATAAAAGAGTTGATTTTGAATTTGTTGATGATAGAAAAGGTCATGATAAAGTATATTCAATAAATTCCGATATTACACCTGGAATAAATGTGTCGTTAACGTTGTACGACTACTTATTAAAACAATTGCTATTTTAGTTGGATACCCGTAAAATCTTTCGTATATTTATATAAATTCTTAAAGGTTATATATTTATGCAACAGACTATAAACACTTCAAACAAAATGAAAATGATCCCCTGTTCTAATTGTGGAACACTAATGCCCGAATTAAGATTACTTAAATACGGTTATTCCTATTGTGTTAAATGCTCAGAGGAAGGCCTAGGTGAATCTAAAAAAGTTGGTATGCCTATATTAATGGGAGAAGGAGATCACACATGGGTAGAAACAGTTATAATGACTGAAGAACAATATGAACAATATGCCGCCCAAGATAAAGCAGAAAAAAAATTAGATAAATCTAATAAAGCGGAAAAATTAGATTTTGATAAAGACTAATGCCTAAAGCTAAACCATTAACTAAAGAACAAATTTTAGCCGCTCAAGCCAAAACAAAATCAAATATGGCTGCTGCTAGATATTTGCATATTTCTTATCAACATTATAAGAAATGGGCTAAGCTATATAAACTTTTTGATAAACATAAAAACCAATCTGGTAAAGGTATACCTAAATTTTTAAGGGGACCTAAAAAAATGCCACACATGGTTGAAATAATAGAAGGCAGAATAGCAGCTTCTTCATTTGATCCTAATAAACTTAAGTATGCTCTTATAGAGCAGGGATATTTATCAGAGGAATGTGCTATGTGTTCTTTTAAAGAAAGGCGAGTATTAGATTATAAAATGCCTTTATTACTACATTTTAAAGATAATAATAGCAACAATTATAGTTTGGATAATGTCGAACTATTATGTTATAATCACTATTTTTTAACTGTAGGGGATATTTTTAATGAAAAAGATATTAAACAAATAGAATCTAAACAAGAACATTTAGGTACTAGTGAAAAAGTAGAATGGGAAGTTGATGATTACCATTTGCAAAGATTAAAAGAATTAGGATTGGATGATGATGAGGATAACGTTAACCAATATATAAGTAGAATATGATAGAAATAATTAAACACATAACAGGCTTTTGTGGAGAACATTGGCACCCAAACATGTGGACTGCACTTGCTGGCTCTCCAATAATAGCATCAACTGTATATTACATTAAATGTAAATGCGGTGGGTGGTTCCAACACACTAAAGATTGTAAACATGAAACATTTGAAAAAAAATAATATGACTTATTGGCAACACTGGTGGTTGGCAATGAGTTGTTCTATTACCTTATTTATCCATGCTTGGTTTCCATGTATGTTACAAAACTACGCTAGTAATAAAATCTGCCCTAAACATGAAAAAGATTAAATTGTTAAATAAAAAACATCATAAAATTACTAATGATTATGATAAACAAAAAAGTAAACATTTAGAAAAATTAGCTACTAGAACTCTAGCTAATGATAAAAAATCCCAACAATTAAAATCTAAAGTAATAAAAGGTAACTTTTTAAAAAATTTTTAATATGAGAACATTATTATCAATTATTATGTTATTAGTATCAACAACTTTAGTTCCACCTAGACCTTTACCTGAATTAATAGTTGAAACACCCAAAGAAAAAGTAGTAGAGGTTAAAGGTATAAATGAATTTTTATTTGCTATTGGCCACCAAGAATCAGGTAATAGATATTTTATTGTAAATAGATATGGTTATATGGGTAAGTATCAATTTGGTAATTCAACTTTAAAAACATTAAAAATAAAAGTGTCTAAAGAGGCTTTTCTTAATAGCCCTGATCTGCAAGAATATGCTATGATGCAAAATCTATTATATAATAAGAAAAAATTAAAAAAATATATAGATAAGTTTGAAGGGCAACAGATCAATGGTATATTAGTTACAGAATCAGGTTTACTAGCTGCAGCACATTTAGGTGGTTCAGGAAGTGTACGTAAATGGTTTAGAACTGGTAAAGTAAGAAAAGATGGTAATGGAGTAAAAATTACTAGCTATATGAAAAAATTTGGGGGTTATATTTTAAATTTGTGATATGAAATTAAATAAAAATTTATTTGATGAACAGGGGTATTATTTAATAAAAAATGCCATTGAACCGACATTATTAGCTCATACTAGATTTAGAGCTATTGAGTTAAAAGAAGATAAAATGCATCTTGAAGGCCAACCTAGGGAATGGGGGACAGGTACATTTTGGAAAGGTATTGAAATGGCTTCTAAATTAGATAAAGAATTATTTAAGTGTTATACTCATCCTTCATTATTTAGAATTGTATCTACTTTATTAGATACCAAAACACCATATCTATTTAATGATCAAGTAGTAGTTAAAATGCCAAATGAAGATTTTGATTTTGGTGAACATTTTGATAACCAATATGGCCCAGATCCAATTGGTGCTTTAAATGGAGATTTTAAAACTATTAATTTTATGTGGGCTTTAACTAATGTACCTAAAAAATCTGGTGCTTTAGAAATACTAAATAAAAAAACCAACCAATGGGATTTAGTTACAGCTAAAGAAGGTGATATAATAGCTATTGAAGGTAACACTTATCATAGATCTAGTGTTAATAGTACTAATGAAATTAGAGCTATGTATGCTTGCGTTTATGCTAATAAAAAAATGAATTTTGATGGGTTTTATAATGATGAATGGGTTTTTAATTAATTAGGTAGTATTTATGAATAAATGGCAAGATTAGTTGTATCAAATTACAAACCAAATAAAAGAAAAAAACGTCCTGGAATACACTCAAAAAGTAAATCCAGTAAATTAAAAAATAGTAAAAATTATGTTAAAGCATACAAGGGGCAAGGCAGATAAAATGGAATTAAGTACAATAGCACTTTTTAATCACATGACTGATGATGATTTTATAGCAATTCATGACGCAGGGCAGATGATGAATCTATGTTATGCCTTAACTCTTGACTTACAATCCCAAAGTTATAAAAAAAATAATAATTACTTAGCATAAGTTAAGTTTAAATATAAATTACAATGGCTCCATTACCAGCATCAGGTCCTATAAGCGGTAGTCAAATTGCATCCGTTTGGCAAGTTAGCGCAACTGAAATCTCAATAAAGGGAGTTGCCACTACAGCTAGTATTGGTGGTCTTGGTTCGATATCTTATTCTGATTTTTATGGCACTGGTCCTTCTAGTTTAACTGCATTTGCAATGAATGCTTTAAATTATCCTAAGGTACCTTTAATTTGTGATCAAACAAGCTTCACAGCTACTAGATATCATGATGGTGGAGGAACTGTTCCAGTTCAAGGGGATAAAATTTATACAACTAACTCAACATCTTTCCCATTAAGTGATGGAAACTACGCAGTACGAACTGCTAATGGATTAAGTGTTTATGGAATTATATTAGATAGTGGAGATGGGTCTGTTGATGATGTACTACTTTGTTAAATTTTAAATAATATGAAATTTTTAGATAATAACATACAAGATTACACAGGAACAGATTTTAATGTTTATAAAAACATAAATGGAATTGCTACAATGAAATTTAATAGTAATTCTAAATATTTTTTAACTAACATAGAAAGTTATACAAATGTATTTTTAGGTAAATGTGAAAATTGTAATTCTTTCTATAAAGATTCTTTTAATGGATTTAATTATGATTCTGTATTAGTAGCAGGTTTAGGGTTGGGATTAATTCCCCAAGAATTGCACCAAATAGATAATTGTAGTAAAGTTGATGTTATAGAAATAAATCAAGAAGTTATTGACTACACTTTAACATCAGGTCATTTAGATAATAATATCAATCTAATTCAAGGTGATATATTTAATTATACAACTTCTGAATTATATGATTTAATTATTATAGATACGATTTGGTTTGAAAATGAAATGAATGATACTCAATGGCAATCTTTAGTAACTAAATTTAATAATAACCTTAATACTGGAGGTGTAATTTACTCCCCAGTACTTAAAAAATGGGTAACGGTATCATGAAAAAAATAACACTTACTCAACATGAATGGTATGATGCTATGAAAGTTCCAATACCTCATAGAAACAAGAAAAAATATTATCGTAAAGATAAACACAAAAAGGCTTGGATATCCAGGCCTTCTTTCGTATATTCACAGAGTAAATAAAGGTTATACTATGGCATTATGGAAATTCACAAATTTAAATAAACACGGAAATTACAGAACAAGAATAATTCACACTGAAGGTGCATTAAGCATCCCAGGTAGTGGATTAGGTCCATCTGTGTTTGCAAATAGGTTTAAATATAAGTATACACACCCTGTTATGAGTCCCGGATTATTAGATTTAAATGGTAAAAAATATTTAATGCCCATATGGAAAGAAGTAGATCCAAATACTACATTGGATGATATTGAATGGATTAAACCACTAATGAAAAAACAGGAACCAATAATAGAAATGAATGTTAGTGGTAGTAATCCTGATATAAAATACAAAACATCATACTACCCGGATTCAGGTAATTATTACTGTAATTGCCCAGGTAAATGGATGGCAAAAAATGGTAAATGTAAACACATTAAAGCACTAGAAATTAAAGTAAATAAATAAAGGTTATATGTTAGAATTAACAAATTTTATAGAAGCAATGCGTGCTACAAGTAGTAGCACAGAAAAAATACAAATAATTAAGGATGCAAGTAGTCATATTCATAATATACTTGAGTATACTTACAATCCATTTAAACAATATCATGTTACTAGTAAAACATGTATTAAAAATAAAGATAAAATAAAAAAAATCAATTTAGCTTTATTTGAGTTATTAGATCAATTAACTAATAGAGAAGTTACTGGTCATGATGCTATTGCTTTAGTAAATGGTTTTGCTGAAGGTCAATTTGATTCTTGTATTTATAAAATTATAGATAAAGATTTAGGTATTAGAGCTGGGGATTCAATTATAAATAAGGCAGTACCTGGATTAATACCCACATTTAAAGTTGCATTAGCTAAAGAATATGATAATAAATGTGATTGGCAAAATGATAATTGGTGGGCATCAAGAAAATTAGATGGTGTTAGGTGTTTAGCTGTAGTTAATTATGAAGGTGAATGTACACTTTATTCTAGAATGGGTAAAGAATTAACTACATTAAATAAAGTTAAAGAAGCGATTGAAGCAACAGGTATTATTAATACTGTATTTGATGGTGAGATTTGTTTAATTGATGAAAATGGAAATGAAGATTTTCAAGGTGTAATGAAACAATTAAGACGTAAAGATCATCAAATTG
>JAAHTG010000821.1_pt1 | contig 24720 bp, 25 predicted proteins | sample 6116081 | NCBI WGS metagenome assembly JAAHTG01 (sample SAMN13939989, study PRJNA603662) | sponge metagenome | isolation source: marine sponge | host: Mycale hentscheli | place: New Zealand | collected 2005 | reverse complement strand
AAAAAAGAATTAAAATCTCCTTCTATTATCATGTCTTTTGCGTAAGTCCTGTTATTTTAAAAATCATCGGCATCAAATGAACTATGGTTTTTACGGTGAGCAATGATATCCTATTGGTTCAGGAGTGACAGAGGCAGCATGTCAAACCGTTTCGGGAACTTAACGTTGGCAAGAACTCTACCTCAATAATGACACCCTTCAAAACTTTTTATCCATATTCAAAAAGCTGATACTATGGGTTAATAATTTTAAGTATCAATAATTAACCTGTATGACTTCCACCCAAAACTCACCATTTCTTTATTGGCGAAAAAACAGTTTGCTAGGTAAATTAATTGGTTTATTATCCCATTGGCGATCGAGTAGTTATTTATTAGGATATGCTGATATTATCGCCACAATATTGATTTGCTTAGTAATTGTGGCAGCACCCTTTACCAATAACACCTTAGTGGGATTAATTTTATTAGCAGGTGGAAGTTTTTGGGCATTATTAACCATTGCAGAAGTCAAAAGTGATCAAATTACAGCCATTCATCTATGGTTATTTGCATATTGGTTAGTATCGGTGGTTGCCACCGCTTTTTCTCCTTTGAAAGCAGCCGCTTTAGCTGGTTTAATCAAATTTACCTTATTTATCCTCTTTTTTGCCTTAGCCAGTCGTACTTTAAGGCATCCCAAACTATTATCATGGGTGACAACAGTTTATTTATTAGTGTCATTAATCGTCAGTGCATATGGCATTAGACAAGAGTTTATTGGGGTAAAACCCTTAGCTACATGGACAGATCCTACTTCACCTTTAGCCAATGATACTAGAGTTTATAGCTATTTAGGTAATCCCAATTTGTTGGCAAGTTATTTGATTCCTGCGGTGGCTTTTAGTTTAGCGGCTTTCATTATTTGGAAAACATTAAGTCAAAAAATTCTGGCAGGATTTGCTTTCTTCATTAATATCGCCTGTGTTTACTTTACCGATAGTCGTGGTGGTTGGATTGCTTTAGTTGCCACAGCCGTAGTATTTTTACTTTGTTTAAAGTTTTGGTGGAATGAATATTTATCTCCTTTTTGGCGAAAATGGATAATCCCGATCGCGATCGTCTTTTTTCTTGGTATATTAACCTTAGCCGTGATTTTTGTTGAACCTTTACAAATTCGAGTTGTCAGTATTTTCCAATGGCGTGGAGATAGCAGTAACAACTTTAGAATTAATGTCTGGATTGCCGTTTTAGAAATGTTAAAAGATCACCCTCTTATTGGAATTGGCCCTGGTAATGAGGTTTTCAACCAAATTTATCCTCTTTATATGCAAACCAAATATACGGCTTTGAGTGCCTATTGCATCTTTTTAGAGATTGCTTTAGAAACTGGAATTATCGGTATTTTTTCTTTTCTGGCGATGATTGTCGCTACAATAATTCGAGGAATCAAATTGATTAAATATTTAAAAATACAAAAAAATCTCCAAGCAATGTGGATAATTGCTTCTTTAGCTTCTATTGCCGGTTTAGCGACTCAAGGATTAGTCGATACAGTTTGGTATCGTCCACAGATTAATACATTATGGTGGTTATGTGTCGCCATAATTGCTGCTATTCCTTTTTCTTCCTTATCTCAATCAACACAAAAGAATTAAATCCTGCTTGCATTTGTCGGGACAATTATATCAAATTTGATCGGGCTTAAGTTATGAACTATCAACTATCAACTATTAACTATTTAAAATGTTTATTAGTTTATCGACTCAATTTATTCCCATTACCATTGCAACTATTTATTTACTCATCTTACTTGGGATAGCCGAATTTCTGAGTCGTTTTCAAAGAATTGATAGTGAATTAACCCGTAAAATAGTTCATATTGGTACAGGTAACGTCATCCTCTTGGCATGGTGGTTAGATATTACTGAGGATGTTCTTATTCTCGCTTCAATTGTTGCCAGTTTGATAGCGATTACATCTTATTTAGTACCGATTTTACCCAGTGTGAATAGTGTCGGCAGGAAAAGTTTAGGTACTTTATTCTACGCTATTAGTATTGGTCTGCTTACTTTTTTATTTTGGCAAGAAGAAACTAAACAATTTACCGCGATCGCTATTTTGATTATGAGTTATGGTGATGGTATGGCAGCATTAATTGGACAAAAATGGGGTAAACATCCTTATCAAGTTTGGGGTAATAAAAAAAGTTTGGAAGGTTCGTTAACTATGGCTTTTGTCAGCTTTTTAGTCACAATAGTCATTCTTTCTCTAGTAAATAGTTGGCAATGGCAACATATAGTTATTGCTTTGATGGTCGGAATTTTTGCTACAATTCTAGAAACTTTTTCTCAGATAGGAATTGATAATTTGACTGTTCCTGTTGGTAGTGCTTTAGTTACTTATTATTTGTCTCAAATTTACTTTTAAATATTCATTTGTCATTATCAATTATTAATCATGTTTAATATTGCCATTACTCAACAAGAATATCTCACTTATATACTTAAAGACTTAACCACCAATTCTCGTCTAGAAATAGTCCCTGAAAAAGGTGGAATCGTTACGAAGTGGAGTTTACAAGGACAAGATATTTTATATTTAGACGTAGAAAGATTTAAAAACCCCAATCTAAGTGTTAGAGGTGGTATTCCCGTTTTGTTTCCTATTTGTGGCAATTTACCCGATAATATTTTTTATTATGACGATCGTCAATATTCTCTTAAACAGCATGGTTTTGCCAGAGATTTACCTTGGAAAGTATTGGGACAATCTACAGATAAATCAGCTAAAATAATTCTTTCTCTTAAAAGTAATAGTGAAACATTAGCAGTTTATCCCTTTGAATTCGAGCTTATTTTTAGTTATGAATTACAAGGAAATAAATTAATTATTAATCAGTCTTATGAAAATAAATCTACAGTAGAAATACCATTATCTTTTGGATTTCATCCTTATTTTTACTGTGAGGATAAAAATCAATTAAGTTTGGATTTTCCAGCCCAAGAATATCAATCAAAAACAGGAGATAAAATTCATGCCTTCGACGGAAAATTAGATTATAATGTTCCCGAAATTGATATTGCTTTTACTAAATTAGCAGGACAAACAGCCTCTTTTAGCGATCGAAAACGTAATTTAAAAATCGACCTAAACTATAGTGATGATTTCTCTACCCTAGTTTTCTGGACAGTGAAAGATAAAAATTATATTTGTGTTGAACCTTGGAGTTCTCCTCGTAATAGTATCAACACAGGTAAACAATTAAAGTATTTAAAACCTCAGGAAATTGGTCATGCTATTTTTACAATAGAAATTGAATCATTAAGCTTAACTTTTTAACAATAGTTTATTTTTATTCTTGAATTTATAGATTCCTTATGCTGTGCAATTTTTGACTTTTTAAGATAGTAGCTTTTTAAACAAAAAATGGTTTAATCCTGACAATTAGTCAAAATAAATGTTATATATAAGATATAGGACTGATTTATTAATTTATAAGTTTGTGTAATAAAGCCAAAGTTCGTTTCCCACTTTATGGCGTTGAGGAAAAGCATAAAGTAGTTATAGTCTAATCATTTTGTCCGAATAATATTCAGATTTCGACATTAGAATGTACTATTTTTTGATTATTTAAGAACAATATGTGTTGAGTCAGGGTTTTCTGTCGTCGATTTACATAATTAAAACATCTGGGTAAGGTTCTTTGCTAATCTATATTCCCACTATCTTCTTGTGGAAATTTATTAGCAATTGGTAATAATTATTTTTTACGGACTTAAGAAATGATTAAAAAAAATTGTTCTAATTATGGAGATATTGAAATGAAAAAACAAAAACTAGTTTCTTTAAGTCTTATTCTCTCTTTGATAGTTCCTTATACTATTCCTTTGACTTCTTCATTAGCATTAGACATAGAAGGCTCTTCTAATGAATCTGTTGAAATTGCCAAAAATTCAGTAGAAAATATTAATAACGTCAAAAATCAAGACAATGACGGTCAATTAGATCTTCAAATTGCTGATCGAAGAAATCGAAGAAGGGGTAATTTTCACAAATAAATAGAGCTTGCTGAAAAAGTCAAAATTAAAAAGTCAAAAATATGATTAATTGGAGACTTTGAAAGTTTTTGTTTTCATTTTAATTTTGTATTAATGTTAATACTTTTCTGGCTTCTTCTCGATCGTCAAAATGAACTTTTTCTGTACCCAAAATTTGATAATCCTCATGACCTTTACCTGCAATTAACACTCCATCTCCGGCGGTTGCCATTTCAATGGCCATTTTTATTGCTAAAGCTCGATCGCCTTCTATAATAGGTGTAACATCTGAAGGAATACCTGCTACCACATCTTTTAAAATTTGTTCGGGATTTTCAGTACGAGGGTTATCTGAAGTTACCACAGCGACATCGGCTAAATTAGCAGCTATTTTACCCATTAAAGGACGTTTAGTGCGATCGCGATCGCCACCACAACCAAACACACAGATCATTTTACCACTGATGAAAGGACGAGAAGCCTTTAACAAGTTTTCTAAGCTATCAGGAGTATGAGCATAATCAACAATTACACTAATCTCTTGTTTCTCATTAACTTGTACTCGTTCCATTCTTCCTGGTACACCGAGAAAATCTGGTAAACCATTAGCGATCGTCTCTAAGCTAACACCTAACTTTAACACCGCACCGACACAGGCTAAAAGATTAGCTAAGTTAAATTGTCCAACTAAAGGTGAACAGAATTTTATCTCACCCATAGGAGTGTGTAGTAATCCTTCCACACCAACTGCTTGATAAGTTAAATCGGTAGTGTATAAATCCGCTTGGTCATTGTTAACACTATAACTCCAAACTTGATCTGAAGGCAGAGAGTCAATTAGTTTTTGTCCATAGGGATCATCATAATTAATAATCGCCGTACCTGTTAAATAATCAGGAGTAAATAATAATGCTTTGGCAGCAAAATAATCATCCATGTCTTTATGATAATCAAGATGATCTTGAGTTAGATTGGTAAATATAGCCACGTCAAACTGACAACCTTTAATTCTTTTTTGGGCTAAAGCATGGGAACTCACCTCCATTATCACAGATTCATTGCCTGCATCTAAAGCTTCTGCTAATTGTCTTTGTAAGTCAATGGGAAAAGGAGTGGTATGAGTTGCAGTTTTTTGATAACCTTCCCAACGGGCATATAATGTTCCAAATAAACCTGTTTTTTGTTGGGCCTGATGTAAAAAATATTCAATTAAATGGGTAGTAGTCGTTTTACCATTTGTACCTGTTACTCCTATCATCTTCATTTTCTGACTAGGATTACCAAAAAATGCACTAGCTACATCAGCACAAATATCAGGTATATCATCGGCAATAATTATACAGTCTTCATTTGTTGAAGGTCTTTTTTCAGCGGCTTCTTTGCTTATAATTGCAGCGATCGCACCGTGTTGTAAAGCACTTTGCCAAAATTCTCCACCATCAACCCTTGTACCAGGCATACCGATAAAAATATCACCATTAATAGTGGCATGAGAATTAGTCGTAACTCCTTTGACTTCTGCATCCAGATTTGGATGGTCTACGGTTAAGTGAAAATTCTTTAGATTAGATAGTAATTGACGTAGTTGCATAATGATTCATCCTTCAATTTGATGATGGCTTATATGTTTAATTGACAATGAATTACAATTTAATTGAGTCTGTATTCTCATTCTCCGAATTCATATTAGAAGTATTAGCCGTTATTGTAAGCAAATAAAGTATTATTGCCAACAATTGGGTCTCAATCATCAATTACGAAATGGAAAAAATTGATTTTTGCTCATATAACTGACGTTACGCCCCAAAGTTAAACGTTCAGAGTTCTCAATACTACAGGTTTATTTTCAATTGTTCATTATTCATTGTTATAATTCTCATATCCGTTAGTTTAGATTGTGACAATTTATTAGTAAATATATATTATTGATAATGACAAGCTAAACTGGTAGATACGTAATTTTTATATTTATATATTGGCTATTAATTATATTTTGGGTGAGATACTAACAGAAAATAATCATTTATAACAAATTAAGATCGCATAAATAATCCTAAAAACAGTGAGTCATTCATTGCTACTAATTATTAATTGAACTTTTTTTGAAAAAAGCTTACTTAAATTAAGTATTTTATTTTCTAAATGTTATCTTAACTATTTAATTTTAATTATTGACAAAAATAAATTCAACTCAGACAACTGTCTCGCCACTATGGCTTAAAGAGAATCTTGATCATCCTGAGGTGAAAATCATTGATTGTCGTTTTCGTCTCAGCGAACCCGATTGGGGTTTCCAACAATATAGTCATAGTCATATTCCTAAGTCTTATTATTTAAACTTAAATCAAGACTTATCTAGTACTGTTAAAAATCATGGAGGTCGTCACCCGTTACCTGATCACAACGTTTTAGCAAACAAGTTAGCCCAGATGGGTATTGTTAAGAACAAAACAATGGTTGTCATTTATGATAATAGTCGTTTTGCCTTTGCTTCTCGTCTTTGGTGGCTGATACGTTATTTAGGTCACTCGAAAGTCGTTATTCTCGATGGTGGTTGGCAAGAATGGCTTAATCTTGGCTATCCAACTAATAATTTTAATCCTGATTATACTCATGATGGCGATTTTGTACCTCAAATAAAGGCTGATTGGCTTGTTAATCTCGAGCAAGTTAAACAACGTCAAAATTCTTCTGATACGGTGATTATTGATGCCCGTAGTAGCGATCGCTATAAAGGAGAAAACGAGCCAATAGACCCCATTGCAGGAAGTATTCCTTCTGCTAAAAATATCTTTTGGCAAGAAATGACGACCGAAACGGGAAAATTAAAGTCCATCACAGAACTAGAATCTTTATGGGATCCTTATAAGAATTATTCAGAAATCATTATGTATTGTGGTTCTGGTGTAACTGCTTGTGTTAATCTTTTCACCTTAATGACGATCGATGTTCATCATTGTAAATTGTATGTAGGTGGTTGGAGTGATTATTGTTCCTACCCTGAACATTTTGCATAATTGTTTTCTATTATTCTGTTAATAGTGATTTTTTATATTTTTAAATCAAAATTAGAATATATTTTATAATTGTAAGTCTCTTAAAATTTTTCGATATTTATTGATTAATAATATATTAATTAACATATTTTATATATTCAACTGTTTAAAAATATGAATATATTTTTTGGTAAAGTCTTTTTTGAATCTATTTTGACAACCCATTAAAGTATATTTTATAACTAATTAAAACCATTATTTTAATTAACCAATATATTATATATATTGCTGGTATTAATCATTGATAATACTAGTAAATTTATATATGTTGCCAAAATAATATAGTATTTTTCAACTTATTTAGATAGAGATTATTTGCCTGAAATTACTGTCAAATAAGCATTTTAGTCCCGATTCCTACTATGTATTTCCTTATTTTTTATTAATTATAAAACTAAAATAGATGTTATTTATATGCATAAATTTGATATTAATGATGATAACCTTAATCTCGAAACAGATTATTTAAGTGATATATCTCAAATTCAAGAAGAGAATAATTTTTTAATAATTGATGAAAAAGAGGATGAACAATTAAATCCAAAACCTCAATTAATTCCTCGTCCTGAATATAATCCTAATTTTGAAGTTGAATCAACCCATTTGATTACGACTACCATTGAGATTAATCAAAATTTTAATAAAAATTACAGTCCAAATCACACAAATCATACAAATAATGTTCATAATAATCAATTAAGAGATAAAATTTCTATTTTTGTTGATGGTAATAATATGTTTTATGCTCAACAAAAAAATGGTTGGTTTTTTGATCCACGTAAAGTCATTGATTATTTTTCTGAAGAGTCAGGATTTATGTTAATTAATGCTTTTTGGTATACAGGTTTAAAAGATTCTCAAGATCAAAGGGGTTTTAGAGATGCTTTAATCAGTTTGGGTTATACTGTTAGAACTAAAATTCTCAAAGAATATTATGATGATAGCTCTGGTCGTTTTTCTCAAAAAGCCAATTTAGATATTGAAATTGTTGTTGATATGTTTAATACTGTAGATCAATACGATCGAGTTGTATTATTTAGTGGAGATGGGGATTTTGAAAGAGCAATAGAATTATTACGCTCCAAAAACACTCATATAACAGTCGTTTCTACTGATGGTATGATCGCCAGAGAATTGCGTAATGCGACAGATAGATATATAGATTTAAACGAAATTCGTTATTGTATAGAAAAGCGAGACGAATGAAAACTATTTTTATTTAAAAGTGATATTTTATTTGAGGGTTTTAAACCCTCTTTTTTTATAGTAAAGTTGAAATCGTTTCTTAATTGATTTGACTAATATGTTGAGGTGGCCAAAAAGTAAAAATGGCTTTACCGATAATATTTTCTGCTGGTAAAAATCCCCAAATATGTGAATCATTACTATTATTACGATTATCTCCCATCACAAATAGATAACCTTCTGGCACGGTAATGGGCTGTAAAGTATATTTGGGCATATCAAGAATGTATTGTTCTGCTAATGGTTGATTATTCACATAAACAGTGCCATTTTCTACCCTAACGGTTTCTCCTCCATGGGCAATTATTCTTTTGATCAAAGCTTGCTCTTTATCATAGCCAATTTTTTGTAGTTGTATTGGTGGTGTAAATACAACAATATCTAGATCATGAGGAGGATTAAAATGATATGAAACTTTTTCTACCACAAGTCGATCGCCAATATCAAGAGTCGGATACATCGATTCGGAAGGAATAAAGCGAGGTTCGGCAATAAAGATACGAATGAGAATAGCTAAAACCAAACCAAAACCGACAATCAAGATATTATCTTTAACTTGTATCCACAAAGAAGATGAGTCTTCCTGATTATTATTCGATGTATTTTCGGATTTAGTCATAAAATAAAAGTAAAGTGGGCGAAATAAATAAAAATTATCAATATTTTCGAGAATTATTATTATTTAAAATTCAATAGGCTGTAAGATAAACATTAACGATAGACAATTAATAATTGTACCGCAATAAATCTTGACGCTCTTTTTCTGAAACTATTTGATAATATGGGCAAAAGTCAGTAAATTTAATTATACTTTCTGACTACAATTATCATGTTCAGATAATCTTATACATTTTCTTTTGGAGATAAATTTTTATGGAATCTAAAGTTACCGAATCTATGCAAAAAATTGCTGATGATACACCAGGTATGATGACTACCACCAATAACCTTCCTTCTGATGAACCTGCTTGGCAGGAATACTTGGATGTTGCACTCGATTTTTTATCCAAGTTACCAGAAGAATTAGGTACTTTATTCACTGAATATAAAAAGCCTTTAACCAGTGTCGGTTTAATCGTTGCCGCCTTTATTACTGTTTATATCACTTTGTCAGTTTTAGATGCGATTAATCATATTCCTCTTCTCACACCCATTTTAGAATTAGTCGGTTTAGGATATTCTGTTTGGTTTGTCAGTCGTTATTTACTTAAAGAATCCACTCGTACTGAATTGTTTAGTGAATTAGATAGTTTGAAAGAACAAGTGTTCGGCGAAGAAACAAGCAAATAACTTTTGCTTTAATCCTTGTTTAGGGGTAAATTTTTTTGCCCCTGAATTTGGACTTTACTCTTTCTTTCATAAAGTTATGTTTCATTTTCGTATTCAACCTGACAGTTATATTCCTCCTTCCAAACAATTAGTTGATCAAATTCAATTTGCGATCGCATCTGGTCAATATAATCCTGGACAACGCTTACCAAGTACTCGTCAATTAGCACAAATGACGGGTTTACATCGCAACACAATTAGTAAAGTTTATCGTCAATTAGAAGAAAAAGGATTAGTAGAATCGATTACAGGTTCGGGTATTTACGTCAAAGCACAAGGACATGAAGGCGGTACTCAATCAGTCTCACCCATATTAGAAGCATATCCGATCGCTCAAACAATCATCAAGCAAAGTCTAGATGAATTGTTATTACAAGGATTTAATTTAGGACAAATCAAAAAACTATTTTTAGAAGAAATTGATTGGCGATTACATTGTAATGCTTTAGTGATTGTAACAGTACCTTCGATCGATATAGGAGCAGGAGAATTATAAACAAATATAAACAAAGCTTTGATGTTTTTTTAAATTAAATAATAAATGTAAGTTAAATGCGTCTTAGCTTATTGATGAGTTTATGATAGCTTTGTCAAGTCAGGTAATCGATCGATTATGTCATTTTTTCCATCTGTTAAATACTCAGCAAAATATTTAGCTAAAGGTGGTACAAACACAAATGGACTGGTAAAACCAGAAAACATAGATAGTCCTTCCAATTGTTTTATTTTTCCGACTTGGAAAGGCATTCCCTGACTAAAAGCAACTTGACAATTGTGCCATTGCCCTTCTAAGGATGCCAACGAAGGTAATACTTTGTCCAAGGCTTCTCTGATTCTGTTTTCACTAACTTGTTTTTCTATCTGGGCATTGATATCAGTAATAATCTGACTAATTTGCCCTAAACAAAAACTACCATCTGCAAATTGTATCGCCCCTGCTTCCACAACATCTGCTTGTATTTCATCATTCGGTTTTTCCCACAGAGAAGTTTTTTCCATTTGCGTCACTTGTTTTTCAATATCTAAGCGTTTAGTCGTCGCAGGCATGATTAAAGTTTTTAATTTGATATCCGTGGGTTTGGTTTTAATTAATTGGGCATGACTGAAATAAACAGGTAAATTTAGATTTAATTGTTGTAAAAGCGATCGAGAATCTGCACCAGCACTAATAATAACTTGTTCTGCGGAATAGCTATTTTTAGTTGTTTTTATTCCTGTTATTTTATGATCCTTTTTTAAAAGCCCAATTACCTTTTCATAGATGATTTTTCCACCCAATTTCAAAAAAGCTTGTTGATAAGCTAAAACTGTTTTTTCAGGATTAACATGACCTTGAGGGAATCTTAAACTACCAGCGATCGCATTTTTATTTAATAATGGTTCTAATGCTACAGTTGTTTCTAGATCTAATAATTGAGGTTTAATGTGAAACTGTTGATAAGCACTTTCGACTTCTTTTATATCTTGATTCGGTGCAATTGTGAATAATAAATTTAATTCTTGAAACTGATTATCTGCCTCTAATTCCGCACTCAAATTACGATGTATATTAATTCCTTCATTACATAATTGAATCGTTAAATCATCGCTACCACACCAATAAGCAATGCCGCCATAACTATAAATAGTAGCATTATCAGAAATCCTATCTTTTTCTAATAATAAAACTCGTAAATCTTGCTTGGCTAATTCATAACTTAAAGCTGAACCAGTTAAACCACCACCAATTACAACAACATCGTAATTATCCATGATTTTTTTGTATCAATATTACCATTCTACTTTGTCATATTTGTTAACATACCATCTTAAAGATTTAGATTACAGTTTGAACAAATCAAAATATTTTATGATATTGCCAAAAATCACCCGTTATTTTATCGTCTTACTAATGACTTTCATTATGACGATCAGTTGGGGTTATTCATCATCAGCACAATTAACTTTAAACTCTTATATTTCTAACCCTCAACTTGAGAATTCTTTACCTGAGACTCCTGCATGGGATTTGAATAAAGCGAAATCTTGTGGTAAATATTGGTGTAGCAGTGTTAATTTATCTGGAAACAAACTTTTTTATCAAAATACTATTACAGTTGCCCTACCTCGAAATTTAGATAAATCACCACAAGAAACCATTATTGATGTTGAGCAAAGAGCAAAATTTGTCCAAAATATTTTTCAGGATATACTTGACAACATCAAAAAATCCAATGAATTAGGCAATATTGAAGTAAAAAATTGGCGATTTTGGTTATTAGACGATAAAAAATCGACTCATCCGTTCACTCCCATTGTTGAAATAGGCATTGAAAACGATCAAACTGTAATCTATATTGCCGCTAAACCTGAATTAGCATTGCCACAACAGTCAATTATCACAGTGACAAAGATAGACGCAAAAGCAAATGGTACAACTTTGGCTAATTTAGCCCAAACATGGCGTTTGGAAATCAAACATTCTTTAAGTGAAGCCATTTGGGGTTTAGAAATGGATGTGCAACGACCATTTCTCCGTCTAAAAATAATTTCGATCATCATTTTAACCACCCTAATTCTACTTTTTGTTTTGCAAAGAATAAAATAATCGATTTTTGGATTGATTATGCTTTAGATAAATGGGCACAAGAAAGACAAGAAATGTATCCCAATTCAAATCGCCCTAGTCTTAGAGTGAATACCTATTCTCTCGCTCTCAGAAATGCTACTACTGTTTTATTTATGCTTACCGGAATTTTCCTCTCTTTAGGAGTGATTGGTTTGAGTCCTACCTTCATCGCTAGTGCGGGAGCTTTAGCTGTTATTTTTGCCTTTTTGTCTCGTAATTTGTTAGAGGATATGCTCAATGGTATTTTAATCTTAACAACCGATCGCTATGCAGTTGGAGATGTGGGCGAAATTAATAGCTTGAGTGGTTGTGTGGAAAGTAGGAATGTATCTGCTAATTCTTTAAGGAATTTAGACGGACAATTGACTGTTATTCCTAATGGTCGAATTTCCACTGTGGTAAACATGACTAAAAATTGGTCACAAGTAAATTTCACCATCGAAGTGGGATGGGATAATAACATCAGTAAAGTCATGATGATTTTACAAAACGTTGCCGATCAAATGTATGCAGAACCAGAATGGCAAGAAAAAATGATTGCTTCTGCGAATATCTTAGGAATTGAACAACTAACTCATGAAGGTATCATCATTCGTCTAATTATTCCGACTCAACCCTCTAAACATTGGGATGTTGGTCGTCAATTTCGTTGGCGAGTGAAAGATGCCTTTGACTCTTCTGGCATCACCATTGGTATTCCTCAAAGAGAAATTTGGCATCATCATGGAGAAAATATAGAACTTCAAGCCCAAAATTCGGAACTGATAAATAAGCCACATTAAATTATCGCAATGGTCAATCAGAATTGAGAACTAATGACCAATGTGATCTTTTTTCGGTGAAAATAAAAAACAATAGTACAAAGCTTATGGCTTACATAGCAGAGAACCGGTTGATTAAGACATTGATGATTTCTAAAAGTATTGCTATGTCGAGATGTTAACCTTTGTCCCTTATCCTTTGCTATAGCTCAAGGCTTAAAGCTCAACACAACCGACCATTTGTGACTTTTTCAGCAAATTATTTAAGATAACAATCAGTTACTAATCGTGAAGTTTTATTACAATAAAGACGCTATTATGGATTAGCGTCTTGACACAGCCAAAAAAAAAAGTTAGATTTGTCCCAATCGCACTTGAGCATATCAAAATAAAACGAATATGCAAGAAAAGCAAAAAGTTACTCTTTATCTTCCTCCGACACTGCATCGTCAACTAAAAGTGAAAGCAGCGATCGAAACAGATTCGATGTCATCACTAGTAGAAAAAGCAATTGCTTTTTATTTACAACATCCAGAAGCAGTAGAAGAAACCGCAGCCAACTATGGCAAAACCCATCAAGTACACGTATGCCCTGAATGTGATGCGGCAATGGTGAAGCGTGATGGACAAATGATTTCTTTGAAAAACCAACCTGGAATAGTTGATGAGGAGTTTCCGCTCATGAGCGAATCTCCCTCAGTTAATACGGATGTGGAAGGTCAAGAAGCATTAATTCCTTGCTAAATGGCAATAACTCATCTGCTGTGATAGATTCATGCCAAAACTCACGAGGTTGATCCTATGAAAGAAGAATTAAGTACTCTCATAAAAGCTCAATACCCTCTGATTTATTTAGTGACATCAGAAGAACAAAGAGCTGAACAGGCAATCTCTAATATTGTCCAAGAAAGCGAGCGCAAAAAAAGTGCTAGCGTCTTTGTGTGGACAGTAACTCTTGGCTTATTCAATTTGGCAGATTCTAACCGTCAATCGGTTCAGCGTAACACTGTTTCACCCGAAGCGGCGATCGATTGGGTTATTCGACATAAAGAAGCAGGAATATATGTCTTCAAGGACTTACATCCATATCTGGATTCACCTCCTGTTACTAGAAGCTTAAGAGATGCGATCGCTAGTTTTAAAGGAACAGATAAGATAATCATTTTAATGTCTCCTTATCAACAAGTCCCCTTAGAACTAGAAAAAGACTTAGTAATATTAGACTTTCCTTTACCTCAGGCTAACGAATTAGACCAAGTATTGCAAAAAGCAATCCACAAATCTAGTAACAAACACCTGCAACCAGAAGCGAGAGAAAAACTACGACGAGCAGCATTAGGTTTAACCATTGATGAAGCCGAAAAAGTCTATCGTAAAGCAATAGTCAAAGCAGGAAAATTAACTGAAGTTGAAGTGGAAATCGTCTTATCCGAGAAAAAACAACTCATTCGTCGTAATGGGATACTAGATTACATGGAAGAAGACGAAACCATTCGTGGCGTGGGAGGATTAGAAGAATTAAAAAGATGGTTAACCCAAAGAACTCAAGCTTTTAGTGAAAAAGCGAGAGCCTATGGTTTACCTCAACCTAAAGGAATGCTAATTTTAGGAGTTCCCGGCTGTGGTAAGTCATTGATAGCAAAAACAACAGCTAAATTATGGGGTTTACCCTTGCTGAGGCTGGATATGGGTAGAGTCTATGATGGTTCAACAGTTGGTAAATCAGAAGCAAACCTTCGCAGTGCCTTAAAAACAGCAGAATCAATCTCTCCAGCCATCTTATTCATCGACGAATTAGATAAAGCATTTGCAGGAGGAGCAGGTTCAGCAGATTCTGATGGTGGTACTTCAAGTCGTATTTTTGGTTCATTTTTGACTTGGATGCAAGAGAAAACCTCTCCTGTGTTCGTCATGGCAACAGCGAATCGACTAGACAAACTACCAAGTGAATTTTTAAGAAAGGGTCGTTTTGATGAAATTTTCTTTGTTGATTTACCCAGCCAAGCAGAAAGACAAGCCATTTTTCAAATACATTTGAAAAAACGCAGAGACGATATCGATCGTTTTGACTTAAAAGAATTAGCCAATATTTCCGACGGTTTTTCGGGGGCAGAGATTGAACAAGCAATTATCGCCGCTATGTATGAAGCATTTGCTCAAGATAGAGAATTTACTCAATTGGAGATAATTGCTGCAATCAAATCTACATTACCTCTGTCTCGTACCATGACTGAACAGGTTACTGCACTACGAGATTGGGCTCGACAAAGAGCTAGACCTGCATCAGCCTCCATTGCGGAATATCAACGCATGGAGTTTTAACAGACTTTCTCAATTAACGGAGAAAGGTTAGCAAATAGCTAACAACCTCACTAAGCACATTAAGTGCATTATTTGACTTTAAAGTGTTTGTTGTATTAAATCTTATAGGAGGAATTCCAATGTCTCACTTTAGCACTTTACGCACCAAAATTAGTAATGCTGAAACTCTCACTAGTTCTTTACTTAGTTTGGGTATTGAAGTGAAAAATGATGCCGATGTACGTGGCTATAATGGTCAACGTCTTCGTGCGGATATTGTCGCTGTTTTAGAAGGAGAATATGATTTGGGTTGGTCACGTAATGCCGATGGTAGTTTTGATCTAATCGCTGATCTCTGGGGTGTCGCTAAAAAACATAATCAAACTGAATTAATTAATTCAATTAATCAAAAATATGCGGTCACTCAAACCTTAAATGATGTTAAACAACGTGGCTTACAAAATGCCAACGTCAAATTAGTACTTAAATAACACCTAATTACTCAAGGAGAATGAGAGCTTGAGTTTTATCTCCATTTTGAATCAGTTTAAGAAAGTGGTTAATCAATATGTCTTGGTTAACCCTTTTTAATGAAAAAATCAAATTTTTTAATAAAACTCACATTTTTGAGACCAAAAATCGCTATACTAAAAATCAAGAAAGCAAAATAGTCAATTCTGAGTCAATTCTGAATGGTCCTAAGCTATTGCCTAAATCCACAATGTTCTAATCCGCAAAATCCTTCTCATTTGGAGATGTGTCGGGCTTGTGGTCAAAAATTAATTCTAAATGGTCGCTATCGTCCTGTTAAAAACATTGGTAAAGGTAGATTTGGTGCAACTTTTCTAAGCATCGATTTGTTATTACCTGGTAATCCTATTTGCGTTATTAAGCAGTTACGTCCTTCTGCAAATGATCCAGAGGCGTTTCAAATGGCATTAGATTTGTTTGAAAGAGAAGCTAAAACCTTGGGTCAGCTAGATCATCCACAAATTCCCAGATTGTTAGATTATTTTGAACAAGGACAGCATTTTTATCTAATTCAAAGTTGGGTTAAAGGCAGAACTCTACAGCAAATTGTTCAACAAGATGGAGTTTATAATGAAATTCAAATTAAACGATTTGTGACGGAGATACTTCCTGTACTTAAATATATTCATTCAGTTAAAGTTATTCATCGGGATATAAAACCCGCAAATATTATTTCTCGAGAACAAGACGGGAAGTTGGTTTTAATTGATTTTGGTGCAGTTAAAGATCAAGTGAATACGGAATTGGCCAAAAAATATAGTAAAACGGCTTTAACTGAATTTGCGGTGGGTACAATGGGTTTTGCTCCCCCAGAACAATTGGCAATGCGTCCGATTTATTCTAGTGATATTTATGCAGTGGGTGCAACTTGTTTATATTTGATGACGGCAAAATCCCCTCGTGAATTTCCTTGTGATGAGTTGACAGGAGAATTGTTGTGGAAAAAAGAAATAAAAATGAATGCGTCTTTTGAAAAAATTCTGACGAAGATGTTGGAGTTTGATATTCGTTATCGTTATCGTTCAGTTGATGAAGTTCTTAAAGATTTAGAGATTGTACCTTATCAAGATCAGTTGCAAGGTGGATTGTTAAATAATATTCAAGAAAATAGGATAATAACTGATTCTGGGGATGATTCTGATTCTGATAAAAGCTATAGTCATTTATCGGCGACAGCTCGTCTAGCGATGGCTATTAGAGCAAGGAAAACTCGTAAAGGTAAGGGGAGTTTTACTCATGGTAAGGCCATCAATCGTGAGGCAATGCTTAATGCTTATGGAAATAGTCGGCGTGATTTTGCCGAGCAAAATTTCAATTCTTTTAATTTGTCTTCAACTAATATCCCCAGGATTATTTTTCGTAATTGTCAATTGAATAATGCTAATTTTCAAGGCAGCAATTTGCAAGATGCTAATTTTACTAAGGCTGATTTAGCTAGTGCTAATTTTAATAAAGCTTATTTAAAAAAGTGTTATTTTTCGAAGGCGAATTTACAATCGGCGGATTTACGTTATACAAATTTGAAAAGGGCAGATTTTGAAGGTGCTAATTTGTATGATGCTAATTTATGTGGTGCCAATTTGACTATGGCAAAAATAACTGAAGAACAGTTAAAACAAGCACAAACTAATTGGAATACCATTTTCCCTGATGGTAAGCGACGTATTTGGTAAGGTCGGGAAATTTGTGTGATTTTATTTGTTACAGCGGATCAAAAACTATTCTTCAGCTTCTTTCGCGATAACAACTTGACGAAAACCAAGAACAACTAAGATATTGGATAGGGTTAGAAAAAATTCTGCTCCTCCATGTAACCAATCAACATTGGCGAGGGATGTACCATAATGGTTTTGGGCATAAATACCTGCGGGGATAGTAATGCCGACAAATAATAGTAGTAAATAAAAACCTGCTAAGGCGAGTTTTGGTGCTTTACCAGAATTAGTGAGAAACCACAAAAATCCTATATAGGGAAAAAGAGAAATAGCGAAGAGGTTTTCTTTAGTCATTAAGGTGGTGAAGATCGAATCCATAATTTCACGATATAATTGGTCAATTAACAATTAAATTATATGCAATTTGGTGATCTGTCATCAAAAAATCAGTTAATACTTATAAACTATTACAAGGAAAACTTAACAGCGAATACCGAATAACCACTTCACGTATATGAGTTATTATTAATTTTAAAACTGAAATTTTTATCGGTAAAGTATATGAGTAATCAATACGATCGCGATGACCATTCTAATATTGAAGAAGATAATCAATTTTTAGAAAAACAAAAAGTTAATTTGCATCAACAAAATGAGTTGTTGCGTCTTGAGCAAGAAGAAAAAAAGCTAGCAAAATTGCAGCATCAGGCAAAAATAGAACGTCTGATCATGTCTATTTATTATCTAGGTGGAGCATTAATGATTCTGCTTACTTTACGCTTTCTTTTACGTTTGTCAGGAGCGAATACTAATAATGTTTTTGCTAATTTCATTTTCAACTTGTCTTCTCCTTTTACCATTCCATTTGCTGATTTGTTTAATAACCCCAAAATTGGTCAGACAGCATCTTTTGAATTTACTACCATAATTGGAATTGGAGTCTATGCTCTGTTAATATGGTTAGTCGTGCGTTTAATTAAAATTATTTGGAACCCATAGTCGTAGTTTAAAAATACAATACTCTTCAATATAGATAGAAAAAAGATGTGAATAATCATAATCTTGGTTTTGACAATGAGCAAAAAGTTTACCCAAATTTCAACGATAAGATTGCTGAGTTTATTAATCAATTACGCCCAGGACAAAAGGAATTAGCTTTTTGGCAAGGTGGAAAAATGGCGGTTTCAGCCGTGCCTGGTGCAGGAAAATCCCATAGTTTAGCGATCGCATCTGCTATAACTATAGCTAGGGAAAAATTAAATCATCAAAAACAATTAGTCATTGTCACCTATACTCGATCGGCTACTGTTAGTATAAAGAAAAAAATTCAAGACAGACTCAAAGATTTATCTCTGCCCCCCATTGGTTTTACTGTCCAAACCATTCATGGATTAGCCCTGAATATTGCTAATCGTCATCCTTATTTATCACAATTAAATTTAGAAACAACTACTCTGGTTGAACTAAATGCAGGGAATAATTTGATTAAAGAAACGGTTCAAAATTGGATAGAATCACAACCAGATTATTTTGATTTATTAGTCAGAGGAGAGAAAAGATTTGATTATGAAGAAAGCGAAGTATTACGTCGTCAGTCAGTTTTACTCACCGAAATATTACCAAATCTTGCCTATCAAGTAATCACTATCGCTAAAAGTTCAGGTTTAAGTATCTCTCAACTCCAAAATTTAACCTCCAACGGTGATCAAAATGATCTTTTAATGACAATTAATCAAGAAATACCACTTTTAGCGATCGCATCTGGACTATATGAAGAATACGAAAAGTTAATGAAAACCCGCAATCTCATTGACTATGAAGATCTTATTTTAGGAGCATTGAAAGTATTAGAAAATGAAGCTGTCAAAAAAATATGGCAAGCAGAAATTTTTGCCGTTTTTGAAGATGAAGCCCAAGATTCGAGTTTACTCCAAGGCAAACTGTTAGAAATATTAGCGAATCAAGAAGGGCAACTAGAAGCAAACCTAATCAGAGTAGGTGATCCCAACCAAGCAATCAACTCAACTTTTACCGCAGCCGATCCTCTTTATTTTCAATCTTTTTGTGATGAATGTAAACAAAAACAACAATATCAAGCCATGACACAAGCAGGAAGAAGTAGCGAGATTATTATCAAAACTGCAAATCAGACTCTTGCATGGGTAAACCAAAAAATAACCAGAGAACTTTCGATTGCTCCTCCTTTTAAACCACAATTTATTGAATCTGTAGCTAAAACAGATAATCAAATTGATGCCAATCCGCAACCAGAAGGAAAAGGATTAGAAATTTATAAACCCCAAGATATTTATCAAACCATAGAATTGATTGGTCAAAGAATTATTAATTTATACTCAGATAGTCCTCTGTCAACATTTGCGATCTTAATTAGAGAAAATAAACAGGGAACTTTTGCTTATCAAAATCTTGAATATTTACAATTAGAACATAATATTAAACTTAAATTAGTTAACGATTCTCATAACTATAAACATATTCCTCAACAAATATTATTTCTTTTACAATTCATTTATTGTCCTCATTCCCCTCAATTTTTACAAAATACCTTACATACTTTACAAGAAAAAGATTTAATTACAGCTCAGGATATCAATGCCTTAAGTGTTTATCCCGAAAAATTTCTCTATCCCAATATTTTAGAAAATGAACAAAAACCTCACGAAAAAAAAGCCAGAGAATACTGTCTCCAATTAATTAACGCTCGTTTTGAGTTGCCTTCTTATCAATTCATCTCTTTTCTCTCTTTCTTTCTTAAGTATCAACAGTCAGAGTTAGCGACTGCCCAAAAACTTAGTGAAAGGATTCAAAAACAAATTGATGGTGAATATTCTTTAAAAAATATCATTGATGCTCTACAAAAAATTATTGATGGGGAAAAATTTGAAGGAGTTGATAGTGAAAATGAAGATTCTTATATGTTATCAGGACAAGTAACGATTATGACCATGCACAAAGCCAAAGGTTTAGAGTGGGATTATGTCTTTTTACCTTTTTTACATGAAGATGTATTACCCGGAGATAGTCAACCTTATGTGCCTAAAAGTAGAATATTTTTGGGTAAATTTAATTTATCTGATGTGATACGCACTCAAATTAGAGATCTTCTTCATCAAGAATATCGAGAAATGAATAGTGAATCTAACTTACTTTCCATTGCTTCAGCATCTATGAAAGCAAATCAAGATAAACAGGCCGAAGAATATCGATTACTTTATGTTGCTATGACAAGGGCAAAAAAATTGTTATGGATGTCAGCAGCAAAAAAAGCTCCTTGGCGATGGAGTTTTTTTGCTGATTATAAAAGCAAGTCTTCTTTAAGAAATAATAAAAAACCTTGTCCTGTGTTAGAAATGTTGTGGAATTAAATTGTGATTAATTTTTGACATTTTCTCTAAGATTTAGAAAAGTTAAATTATCAATGAAAAGCATTCTTATAAAGAACTAATTACCCTTACTAAACTTTTTCAACATTGTCCCATCATTATTTAAGACGACATAATCATATTGAAATTGTTTGACTCGCCAAAATCTTTGCAAATGATCTTGATTATAAGTTACAGGAACATGAATCTCAAAATACCCTTGTTCGGGAACCCAAGCAATCCACCATCCTTTAATCGATCGATCATAACCGATAACTTGCCAAAATTGGTGGCGAACAGATTTTTCCTCCTCAGCAGAAATAGAAAACTTAACCTGTCTCCAAGGAGGATTATTCACATTGCGTAACATTTGTTTATTTATTTGGATATCGTTGCTTTTAGGTAGCCGAAGATAATACCAACTAAATCTGGCTTTTTCTGTTAACAAACTCATTCGAGTACAACCATCATAGGGTACAGAAATAATACGACCATCACTACCATAAACTTTGTAGGGTGATATTGCACCTATACCTGAATCTTTAAGAGCAATTTGTTGTTCTTCTGGTGTTAACAAATCAAACCAGTTGTCATTGTAATCTAAATACAACATTTTTAATACTTCTTGTTTTTGACTTCCAGTTAAAAGTTCAAAATCAGTCGTAAGTACGATTTTATCTGTGACTATTTCTCCGTAGGGTTGTACTTTTCCCCAAGAAAATTCATCTTTTTGAATGAGTTGTTGCCACAATTTTTCCATGGTGGGTTTGACAAGTTCTAAACTAGCAATTCTATCGACACAATTGGCTTGAGCAGGGGAGCTATTCACCATCAATTGAAGAACTGATATTAACCAAATTAACTTGTGTAAATATTTTCGATCGCTAATACCATTAATTAAGAACAAATTGTGAAATTTCATTATAATTTAATTTTGTAATTGAACAAAAATTATAAGTTAACTTTTGGTAGAAAAATCAAGATTTTTTCCCTATTCACTTTAAATATATAATTAATCTATTATCAATGGACGTAGAAAATAAATTAATTGATTTACAGACATTAGCTAGTGGTGACATATTACAATTACAAACCTATCGATTTCAAGGACATAAAGGGACTAAAAAAATATATATTCAAGCTAATTTACACGGTGCAGAAATAATTGGCAATGCAGTTATTTATGAATTAATCAGGTATTTTTCTACTTTAAAATCTAGAGATATTGAAGGAGAAATATTATTAATTCCTTTTTGTAATCCCACAGCGGTTAATCAAAGAAATTTATTTTTTTCGACGGGGAGATATAGTCCTTATGACGGTAATAATTGGAATCGTCTTTTTGGGAATTATATTAATGAACATTCTAATTTAGATAGTTTTATTCAGAAAAATATCAATTTAACTAGAGAAGAAATACAAGATAATTATTATGAAAAAATAATTCATAAATTCCAACAAAAAATTAGTTATTCTCAATCTAGAGGTATATCTTTTTCTGAACATTATCGTAATCAATTACATTTATTATCTTTAAATGCTAATTATGTGATTGATATTCATAGTTCTAGCGTTAATTCCATCGATTATCTTTATTGTTTCGATCGTCGTCAAAAAACTGTAGATTATTTCTTATTAGACTATGCCATTTTAATGGATCAATATGATGGCTATGCTTTTGATGAAGCTTTCTTAAATCCTTGGTTATTCCTCGAAAAAAAGTTCCTTCAAACAGGAAGAAATATTACTTTTGATGTGGAATCATGGACATTAGAATTAGGCTCTGGCATGCAAATCAATGAAGAATCAGTAACAAAAGGAGTCCAAGGAATTCTCAATTATTTATCAGCTAAAAAAGTCCTAAATTTAGAAGTAAGATTACCTAAAAATAAAACAAAATTAATTCCGAAAAATACTTTGAAAAGTTATTATGCATCCCAAGGAGGAATCATTAGAAATCGTTGATCAGCGGGAACAAAAGTTAATCAAGGAGATATTCTCTATCAACTTTTAAGTTTTCCAAAAAATAGTAAAGAACCTCGCTTAATAGAAATTGCATCAGTCGATCGAGGTATAATCTATGATGTATCGATTAACGATACTGTGAATCAAGGCGAGTATATATTAGGTATTTTTCCCCATGGCTGAACCCATTGCATCTTTCGTTCCCATTATCCCTCCAACTCCTCCTGAATTTAAGTCGGGTTTTGTCGCTATCATTGGTCGTCCTAATGTGGGTAAATCCACTTTAATGAATGAATTAATTGGTCAAAAAGTCGCTATTACCTCCCCCGTAGCCCAAACGACTAGAAACCGTTTACGGGGTATTTTGACAACCCCACAAGCACAAATTATCTTTGTTGATACTCCTGGTATTCATAAACCACATCATGAATTAGGTAAGGTTTTAGTGCATAATGCTGTTTCTGCTATTAATAATGTCGATGTTGTTTTATTTGTGGTAGATTCCTCTTCTCCCGCTGGTGGTGGCGATCGATATATAGTAGATTTATTAAAGAAAAGTAAAACCCCAGTAATTTTAGGTTTAAACAAAACAGACTTACAAGGACAAAGAAGAGACCAACTGACAGAAACTTATGAGCAAATCTGTCAAGACAACTGGGAAATAGCTAATTTTTCCGCATTGACAGGAAAAGGATTAGATGAATTACAAGGCAAATTAATTAGTAAGTTAGAACAAGGCCCTTATTATTATCCCCCTGACTTAGTTACAGATCAACCTGAAAGATTTATTATCGGTGAATTAATTCGAGAACAAATATTGTTACTAACCAGAGAGGAGATACCTCATTCTGTGGCGGTGACAGTCGAAAAAATTGAAGAAGGAGAGAGATTGACTAAAATTTTGGCCGCAATTAATGTGGAAAGAAAATCTCAAAAAGGTATTGTAATTGGGCAAAAAGGTCAGATGTTAAAACAAATCGGAACTGCATCTCGTCAACAAATGCAAAAGTTATTAAGCGGTAAAGTCTATTTGGAATTGTTTGTCAAAGTAGAACCAAAATGGCGACAATCAAGATTAAGATTAGCCGAATTTGGTTACCGAGTCGATAAGTAATAATTAAAGGGAGCAGGTCAGTTATGCTAAACAGAAGTATTATTTATATTCTTAAGGCGATTATTTAGATAAACACATCTATGTTTCAAAACTTGCCCCACATTTTCTTTACTCACCGTTGGCTTAATTTGAAAACTAGAACAATATAATGAGAACTAAAACCTTTACTACAAAAAATTTTTAGCAGATTTAGAAACCATTGGGCTTTGCCTGCCATTTTGCGATCGCCTCCTCAATAGCCAAAATCTTTATATAGCAAAGGGTATAGGTAATTTATCAGACAAACTAGTAGTCTGTCAAGACTTGATTGACGGATATAATCGCTTCAATTTAATACGGGCATCTTCTGTTTTAAATCGCCAATCTACAGGAGCAGAGTTTTGATTTCTTCGTTCTTCCCAAGCTGCTACTTCTTGTTTCAAAATGTCTTTGTCTTCTATACGTCGTTCCAGACACTGCCGACTTAAAACACTCAACTCAGTTTCGGCCATATTTAACCAACTTCCATGTTTAGGAGTATAGTGAAACTCTAATTTATCCAAAATACGTCTGGCTTCGGCTGGAGCAAAGGCTTTATATATAGATGCTTTTACATGGGTATTGAGGTTATCTTGAACAACTTTAATTTTCTTAGCATTAGGATAACGTTGATCCACTAAGTACTTCATTTGATAAGCATAGTCAATACTTGTACGTCGATCTGTTACTTCTACATGTCTCCAACTATTAAAAGGCTCAAAAAACATGAATAAAT
>JAAHTG010000403.1_pt2 | contig 24729 bp, 35 predicted proteins | sample 6116081 | NCBI WGS metagenome assembly JAAHTG01 (sample SAMN13939989, study PRJNA603662) | sponge metagenome | isolation source: marine sponge | host: Mycale hentscheli | place: New Zealand | collected 2005 | reverse complement strand
TAATTATGGAAAAAGAACAAGTTAAAGATATTATTGATTACGTTTACCCTAAGGTAAAGGCATATTATGGTATATCTAAATATCATGATGAATTTCCAGAAGTTAAACTACACCACAATATTTATGCTAGATTAACCGGAGAGCCAGATGCAGAAGGTGAATGTAGTCCACATGCAGAATTTGAAAGAGAAAGTAATACTATTTGGGTTTATTGGCCAGAGGCTAAAAGCGAACAATGGGTTATTGAATCTCTACTACATGAATACACTCACTATTTACAAGATGGTGTAGAAATGAAAAGAATGTATGATGAGGATGGTTATGAATATGACACACATCCTTATGAGTTAGCAGCTATTGCTGCAGAAAAGAATTGGCAACTTTTTACAAAATAATTGCCTCTAGATTTTTTTATGTCAAATATATTTCGTATATTAGTACTGTAATTAAAAACAAACACATTATGAGCGAATTAAAAAACAAACAATACATGTTTACCTTCGAAGGCGGAGGTTGGAACACTGTATGGGCTAAGACTAAGCGCGGGGCCATTAAAGCCGCTCTTAAGGAATATAAAGATTCTGATACTTTGAATCCTATTCCTACTTCGTTTCACAAAGCTACCGAAGAGGGTCTTCGAGCTGCAATGTCTTTATTCTATTAATATGACAGACTTTCAACTTATATCAGATTTCGTTGAAGCATCAAATGCTACGAACTCTAACTCAGACAAATTAGAAGTGCTAAAAACATATACTCAATACGAGTCAGTATGTAAAGCACTTAATTATACTTATGACACCTACAAACAATATGGTGTTACTTCTGCTAACTGCAAGAAGAATTCAGATCTCATGGGACATCCTAATACTTATGGAAGTCTTTTTACTCTACTTGACGATCTTAACAATAGAGTTTGTACAGGCCACACAGCAATCGCTAACGTGAATAGATTTGTACATGAGAACTATATCTATAAAGATCTTATTTTTAATATCATTGATAGAAACCTAAAGACTAGGTCAACTGCCTCGATGATTAACAAGGTAAAACCAGGCCTGATTCCTACATTTGATGTGGCACTTGCCAAAGCTTTTGATGAGAAGACTCAGAAGAAAGTAGATTGGAATGATTGTTGGTTTGTCTCAAGAAAACTTGATGGTGTAAGATGTCTTACAGTTATTGATGAAAACGGAGAGCCTAAGTTCTTCTCACGTCAAGGTAAAGAATTCTTGACACTTGATAATCTTAAAACAGATATTAAAGCACTTGGCTTAAAGAATACAGTTCTTGATGGCGAAGTTTGTATTGTAGATGATAATGGTGATGAAGACTTTGCTGGTATCATTAAAGAAATTAAACGTAAAGATCACACTATTAAAACTCCGTTCTACTGGATGTTCGATATGTTGACAATGGAAGAGTTTAGCTCTAAAAAGTCAAAATCAGTTTTCGCTGAAAGAATTGCAAACCTACAACGTATCACTAAAGAATCTAAATTTATCGGAGTACTAGATCAGTGGATTGGAAGTGATAAAGTCTTCTCAGAAATGATGGCAGAATCTAAAGCCGGTGGATGGGAAGGTCTAATGCTTAGAAAGAATGAAACATATAAAGGTAAGAGATCTACCGATATTTTAAAAGTTAAGCAAATGTTTGACGAAGAATATATTGTAGTCGATCTTGAGAATGACATCCACAGAGTTATTGTAGATGGCGCTGAGGTTGAGGAAGAGATGCTAAAGAATGTTATCATCGAACATAAAGGAAATCAGGTACGAGTAGGTAGTGGCTTCAGTCACGAACAGAGACGCCACTACTTTGAAAACCCTAACGAGATTCTAGGGAAGCAGATTACCGTACAATACTTTGAAGAATCTCAAAGCAAGTCAGGAGAATACTCGTTGAGGTTCCCAGTAATCAAAGCCGTTTATGACGGAGTAAGAACATTTTAAATTTAATAATATGCATAAAATAAAAACAATAATCAAAAAAATCGACAGTGTAGATATTGTACTTTTGACCGCGTTCGGTCTCTATATGACACTGCTAATTTCTAACCTCTTAAAAATGATAACATGAGATATACAGTAACCTATGAAGTTTACATTGAAGGCGACAATGATAAACATGCTTTTTCTAAAGCAGAACTAATTGCCAATAACCAGAATGCATTACACCCGAATCAACAATGGGATGTAACTAAACTACACATTACACCATTTGCTTCACTAAATACATCAGAAGTTGATATTGATGCAATCAAGACAGAGAAATTACTAAAAGAAGACTTACCATTTTAAATAAAACCAAATGACACGAAAAGAAAGAACATTAAACGAACTAAGACAAGTAAAAGATACAGTTTATACAATGCCTAGAAATAAAGATATATCTAAAGTAGAACAAAATTTACTAGATGGATTAAACTATAAAGCTAGTCTAATTTTAAAATTAGAAGATATGTTTAACGATAAAAAAGTGCCAGTTAGTGCAAAGTCACTATATACTTTTACTACTAAACAATTAGAATCAATCTGGACTCTGTGGAATACTGATGAAGAGTAAACATTTATCAAAAATGTAATATAATAAATAAGAATTTAAAACATTTAAGATATATGATCGTACTCGGTCTACACATGGGGCACGATGCCTCAATGGCGCTGGCAATAGATGGAAAAGTAATTGGAACTACTTCGGTTGAAAGATTCACTAGAGTAAAAAAAGATACTCATTTAAGTAAACCTTATTTAGAGTTATTTTTAAAGGGGTTTGACACTAAATTAGAAGATGTAGATGTTATTACATTCTCTACATGGACTAAAGCATGTGCACCGTGGATGGATATTTATTCTCCACTTGGTATTACATATCCATTAGCACAATATGGAACTTGGAACTCAAGTTCTAAAATAACAAATCACCTAGAAGATTTTGGTAGAGTAACCCATACGCCTTACGGGTATACATTACCTGATATGATACATCGTACATCTCTACCTTTTATTTCTCAAGATATTAATAAAGATAATGGGTTTAGATTAAATGTTAGAATTGAAGGTATTGATAAAACATTTGATGGTTTTTTTGTAGACCACCATATATCTCATGCCGCATCAGCATTTTATACTTCTGATTTTGAAGAATCTGCTATATTTACAGCCGACGCATCAATGCATCATGCCGAAGCATGTTCAGGATTCTTTATAGGACAAAATAATAAAATCCAACAGTTTAGAAACCCAGGCTATATGTTTGGTAATTTTTATGATGTTGTTACTGAACTATTAGGTATTGGACCTGGAGTTACTAAAGCTGGGTCTTTAATGGGCTTAGCAGCGTATGGTAGAATTAGTAAAAAGGTTTATGATAATTGGAAAGAATGGACAGCTCCTCAAAGTATTAGAAAATACGATAAAGAAGAACATAGATATATTGATTGGTTATTTACACAATTAAGTGGTAGATTTCCAATGGCAGGTAGATCCCAAAGATCTGAAATATTAAATAATGCTCCAGACTCTTCAAATTTTACTAGAAATTGGCAAGAGCCTTTTACAAATGAAGAATCTACTTCACAAGAAGTTATGGATATTGCAGCTAACGTGCAATTTATGATAGAAAGATCTTTAGTAGAATATAGCCAACAGTTATTTGAAGAAACTAAAGAGTTTAATAGTGGTAATTTATGCCTTTCAGGTGGAACCTTCTTAAATTGTAATGCAAACTATAAGATTCATACTGAAACTGGCTTTGATAGAACTCATTTCTTTCCAGGATGCGGTGATGATGGTACAGCAGCAGGATCTGCATTGTATTATATGCACATGTACTTAGATTTACCAAGACAAAAATATACTACAGCAGAATTAGCATACACTGGCGCAAAATGGTATGACGGCCATTTAGAAGGTGGTACTCAACTAGATCTAGATCTTATTGCTAAATATTTAAATGAAGATAAAATTATATGTTGGTATGACGGCGCTTCAGAAAACGGACCTAGGGCATTAGGACATCGATCTTTTTTAGCATCACCTAAGAATAATAGTATAAAAGATAAAATGAATGCTAAAGTAAAATTTAGAGAATGGTATCGTCCGTTTGCACCGATAGTTTTAGCAGAAAAAGCACAGGAGTGGTTTGTAATGGATTTTGAAACACCTTATATGTTACATACAGTTCCATGTAAGAAACCATTTGATATTCCAGGTGCAGTTCATATTGATAATTCAGCTAGAGTACAAACACTTACAAAAGAACATAATGAAAAACTATACACGTTAATAGAAAGATTTGAAGCTATATCAGGGGTGCCTATTTTGATTAATACATCTTTAAATGTAAAGGGTGAACCTATAGTAGAATCTCCAGATGATGCTATGGATCTATTTAAAAGATCAGATGTCGATATTCTAGTTATTAATAATAAAATGTGGATTAAGAATGAGTAAGAAGAAAATAGGTGATGTAGAGCTAGATGATTTCCATTATCATGAATTAATGGATCGTCTAAGTGTGGTAATGGAAACTTTAGATAATAGTATTGTTCAACACCCAGCTGCAAAAATAGAGACTACTATTAAAGATGAAATTACAACAGGATACGATCATTTATTTAAAGCATATCAATTAGTATCACAAATAAGATTTAACACCAAAGAGAAATGAAATACTGGTTCAAAAGAAAATATCGACAAATTAAAAGAGTATTAGATTTCTTACCTATTATTTGGAAGGGTTATGATTGGGATTATAGATACGCTATAGAACTATTCCAACATCAGTTAAAAAGAACTGCTAAAGAAATTAGAACGAATGGCCATAATGTGGATAAAAAAAATGTTGCTAGTAGAATTGAAACCGCAGTAGAATTCTTAGAAAAAGTGTATGACGAAGAATATGCTTATGAATACGCTAGTAAGATAGAAGATACATACGGACCTTCTCGTTATGATATGATAGAGGCGGATGAAATTGATGAAGAGGGTAATTGGATTACTGCAGAAATGGTAGAGGTTTATGAAAGAGAATATACAGAGCAAGAATTACAATTAATTCAAGATGAAAAAGAAGCTCTAATGAATGAATCTCATTTTAAACAAAAAAGAGCGCATAAACTAGTTTGGAAATACATTGAGCATAATATCCAACGCTGGTGGGATTAAACAAATTAACATAAATACATATAAAGTATAAATTAATTAATCATGTCAAAAGAAGAGAACGAATTATTGGGTATTAGCCCAAACGGGAAAGATCTTTGTATTAGCTGTGATTGTGAAACAAAATATAGTCACGATACATCTATAGAATACAGAACACACTATGTAGAAGGTGCCGGTCAACTTTGTGAAAAATGTTACGATACAATTATGAACAAGCTACAAACCGTAGCAGCACAAGTTGAAAAAGATGAAAAGGGACTATAGTAAAATCATTTCGTGGGTAATTATCTTAGCCTTTACATACTTTATTTGGTCTAATATATTTAGCTGGTTATTTTGAGAATGTCCGGTAGAAAATGTAACAAGTGCGGTAAGAAGCTATCAGATAACAAATTTAAAACACCACTAAAAAAGACTTGCAAATCTTGTGAGCATCGTTGGTGGAGAGCATTCCTAAGAACTTTAGTACAACAAAAAAGACTTTCTCCTGCAGAAAGAATGGCTAGTCGTGTAGGCTACATGGGAGCAGGCTTTTTAATAGCCGCACAGTGGACCGTAGAACCCGCTCTCTTCATCATTGGATTTATATGTGTACTTATTCAAACTGGTTTTAGGAAGCAATGGAACCTAGTTGCGTTGCAACTGAACGGCTTAATTGCATGGATTTCTCATATATTAAGAGGTGGAATTTGAAACTAATACAATTAGGACACTATAATTACTAAATAACAAAAAAATTAACATGGCATATCAGCTTAGAAAAGTAGAGAGGTACACAAATTGGGAAGCAACTGAAGCAGTTACTTTAAATCCTGATGATTTTACAACTCTATCTTACCCATACTCTGGCAATACAGAAGAGGAGTTTATGAATTACATACAAGAACTATATTATGAAGATTGGTACGAAATATGTGAGGAATTAGAAGCATTAGATTACATGGATTCTGCTGACGCACTATCTACACTATTTGAAGGAGAGATGGAGATCTATTCATCTACTACTGAAAAGGAAGAAGATATGTGGCTAGAAGTTGGCGAAGTAAACGAAGAATATTCAAAATATGGAGGGTTTAAGTCCAGTTTTAATACAATGGATTGAAACAAACATTAACTAATCAGTATAACAATAAATTAATAATAAAAATTAAAACAATGCAAAATTTAATTGACCAGATTACAGAAGTAATCGCGAACATCCAAGACGATGTTACTAAATTCGACGAAAAAGGCAACAAAGCTGCTGGAACTCGAGTAAGAAAAGGAATGCAATCTATTAAAGGATTAGCACAAGAAGTAAGAGTTTACGTTAGCGCAAAAAACAACGCGTAAGTAAACTAAAGGGTACGCGAAACCTAAATTCGTAAAAGTTCTTTGAAAGTATTAAAAGAGGCATTCAGACGGTTGATCCCCCGAAGAATGAGTGTATTGCCGAACAAACCCTATCGTGAGAGGGGTTAAGGCACATCGGACATCGGACAAGTTCCGGCTCAGTTGCTAAAGTATGTAATTGAGACTCGACAGAGTAGAAGATGGTAGATCGGGAAATAGATATAACTAACCTATTTCACGAAGAGCATTGCAAGTACCCGAGAGGAAGTCTTGCCGAAAACTGACCGAACAATCCTATTATGTAGGGGATAAGGTACGATTAAAGCCATTGTGGCGCTACAACGAGATTAACCATCTTGAGTAGAACTCGAAATAACAGTAGAGTTAATCGGTATGCAGTAATATATACAACATGACGATCTTCTAGAATTGGTATATTCTAGTACACGATCCTCTTTTTTAAATAAAAATAGTTAATCTAATGTCAACATTTACATTCAATCAAATTAGTTTCCAGCCTCATAATTCTGGAGATGGTGGTTTTGAAGGAGAAATACATTTCCCTAATAACTTTCAAGTAAAAATAGTTTGTGGGCCTTTATCCTTTTTAGGAGGAGATCCAACATTAAGGGATTCTGCTGAAGACTATGACGTATTTGAATATTGGGAACATAAGCCTATCGATTATGTACCTCCAACTATAGAAAATTGGGTAGGGCCTATAAGTAAAGCAGAATTAATTACCGCTTTACAAACAATATCAGATAGACCATATCAAGTTGGATGGGAAATTGGTGGAATGGGCGAAGACTAACTACTTCATGGGGGATTAGCTCAGCTGGCTAGAGCGCCTGCCTTGCACGCAGGAGGTCGCCGGTTCGACTCCGGCATTCTCCACATATTGCTCTCTACCTTTGGTTTGGAGTCTATAAAGGCTTTGTCGGATGAGCCAGACATCAACCGACATTATTATATTAAACTAACCACCACTAGGTGGTTTTTTTATGATTGAAACTTTCTAATACAAATAACTATAATTGATAAGATAAATTATCTAAGCGAAAGTAGCTCAGCGGTAGAGCATCACCTTGCCAAGGTGAGGGTCGCGAGTTCAATCCTCGTCTTTCGCTCAACGCTCCGTTCGTCTAACGGTTAGGACATCAGGTTTTCATCCTGGAAATAGGAGTTCGATTCTCCTACGGAGTACAACGATATATAATATAATGAACTACGGATTATCTCCATTGCAGCGTGCAAAATGGACTACCAAGAAATGGTACCGTCAACTCTTAAGAAAAATTAAGAGCTCTCCTCTAGTTACATGGGATAATTATATCAAAGACACTTACATTCTACATTTAGAAGATCGTACAGATCGATATAAAGAACTTAATAAAGAACTTAATAAAATTAAAACAACCACTGGTACGTTAGCAGATAATGTAACATGGTTTCCAGCACATAAGGATATTATTAGTTATCCAAAGAGTTGGCATATTGATGAGTACTCGTTTGATTACCACTGGGTTATAGATCCAGATCCTTGGTTTTATGATAGTCTAGACGATTTAGAAAATCAAATGATTCAGTGTTCTCCTGCTGAAACTGCAATTTCAGTTGGGCATTTAAAAATGTGGAAAGCCTTTTTAGAATCAGGTGCAGAAACAGCAATGTTTCTAGAAGATGATATTTTCTTTGATTATCAATTTGAAACCAGAATCAATTCAATCTTTCAAAATGAATTACCTAAAGATTGGGATTTACTTTACTTAGGAGCGATGCCATGTCATCATGGTTTTACATGGGATCCACATTCTGAAAATTTAATTAGACTCTATAACGGAGTATGGTGGATGTCTTCATATATCTTAACTAGAAAGGCAGCACAAAAACTAGTAGATAGCATTCCTATCGTCGGCCCAGTTGATGTATGGATTAATTACCAATTTGAAAATATGAAAGTCTTCATGACAATAGGTAATTTAATAGAACAAACAGGAGTAGAAGACTCAGACAATACTTATTCATTTGTTCAAGAATTTTATTAATGAAGTTATACGTAGCACCTCCAAGAGGTAAATTAGAAAAGATAGCATATACCGAATGGTTACAACACTATGGCCATGAAATTATCTGGTTAGATCTAAGGCGTAAAGTTAAAGGACCGCTAATCTTATGTGGTGGTGCAGATATTGGTAAAGATCCAGATAGAGATCGAAAGGAATTCATTTGGATTAAACAGGCCTTAGAAGGTGGCCATAAAATATTAGGTGTTTGTCGTGGCATGCAGATTTTAAATCTATATTTTGGTGGCACAGTAGCCGATATTAATGGTGCTATCGTAGAAGATCATAAATCAGCTAATTTTGCAGAGAATACAGATCATAGCGGCAAGCCTTCACAATTTCATATTGTAGCAGATCTAGAAGAGAATCTATTTAATGTCAACTCAAGACATCATCAGCATTGCCCAGTTCTAGCTGATAACTTTACAACTACACATATATCATATCCATCACATTCTATCATAGAAGGCTTCTCAGATGAAGAGAGGGGTATATGGACTGTACAATGGCATCCAGAAAGAATGGAGTCAGATAATAATGAATACCCTCTAGACAAACTTTTTGCAAAATAATTGCCAAAACATTTTTTTATGTCAATTATTTTTCGTATATTAGTACTGTAATTGTAGCTGAGGGTTTGATCTTCCTCTCGAACATTAGGGGCCTGATGGCAACGCGACCACCCCTAATGACAGTTACATCGGACAGACGCCAGGTGAAAAAGTAAATTTATGGCAATGTGGAAACTCAGTTCGCTGAGGAAACAGAAATAGAGCCTGGTACCTACGCAACTTAAGAACGTGGGAATTGGTTAATTGGGGGTTCGACTCCCCCTCTGTTCGCAAAACTAAAATAGCAAATATGAAGAAAATTAAAGCAAAATTATTAACCTACCTATTTACTGATTGGGTAAAGACCGAAAAAGACGTTGAAACATTGTTACTTACAAGAGATATGATAACTAAACGTAAAGACGAACTAGTTGGACATACACCGGTCTTAGGTTTTAGAATGCATCAGTCTAACGAAATTAAATAATATGACAAAATTACAAACACTAAAATGTATTGAGGTTACTTCTCAAACACAAGCAGACAATGGAACTCAATGTTTCCATGATCCTATTACAAATACTGATTATCTCTCTTATGAGAACGGTTATGTACGTAGAGCCTATACTAGATCACATGTAACTCCTACAGGCTATAAATATAAGAACAGATCAATCTATCAATTAAATCCTACTAAACTAACTCCACGTATTAGTGCATGGGATGGTAGTAGATATTATGATAAAGTAAGATTAATGGTAACAGATCCGGCCGAGAGAATGGAAATCTTAGCAAAGGCAGTTATTAACTACCGTCAAACTGTAAAGAAACAAAAGCCAGTTATTGCATATAACTATTAATTAATTTAACAGATATGCAAGTACAGATTTGGATAGGTAAAGCATTCCTAGAACAGCTTAATAAAAACCTTAATTCACCGTTAGCGACCGGTGATGACTGGGATAATATAGTAGAATATACTGATTTAGCTGTAATGGAGGGCCAATTACAAGTTAGTATTAAATACGATAAATATATTGAATTAACAGAAAAAGGGCTATTAGTTGAATGGTCCGGAATAAATCAAGAATAATTATGATTCCAAAAGAAGGTAAAGTACTAGTAGATTTTTGGGCACAATGGTGTGGCCCTTGTAAAATGATGATGCCTGTGCTTGAAAAGTACAGTGCAGAAGAAGATGCAGTTGCTGTAGTAAAAATTAATGTAGATGAAGAGGCAGAAATTGCTTCAGAATATGGCATAAGATCTATTCCTACATTTATGCTATTTGAAGACGGCGAAGTTATTAAAAAACAAACGGGCGCAATGTCCATACAACAATTAAAAGAATTCACAAACGACTAATATGAAATGGTTCAAAAATACATTTAGTTATTGGGGTGAACTTGTATCTGAAATTCGAATATGGTGGATTTTTAGATCAACTTCTAGAAAGCCTGATAACATAAAAAAACTTAACGACAACGAATTAAGAGTAGATTGGCTAGGTAGAATCTATGGCGTAGTAAATATGCCAGACGAAGTAGTAGGCGCAGCGCCACAAGTACAACAGGCTTATGTATTACAACAAATTAGTAAATGGGGACCTCTTACTACAGAGATGGGACTTGCAGATATTATCTTTCCAGAGATTGATAGAGTTGCAGGTACAAATTCATATTTAGTTATTATGTGGCCTCAATATGATGCACTTGGCATTTGGTATATCTTAGGTAATATAATTAAAACAACAATAGTCGGTTTCGGTATATTCTTATTGGGTAAACTAATATGGGTTAATTTTAATAAAATTACTGATGCCTTTTTTAGATTACTTGAATTAGCAGGAATGTAATGGCAGAAATAGAAAGAGTACAAGAAAACGGATTACGTTTTTATCAAGTAACCGAAGGGGGCGAAGTAATTGCAAAGCTACCATCGGTTACTACTGTTTTAGGACAGACCAAAGATATGTCTGGTCTAGCAAAATGGCGTAAACGTGTAGGTGAAAAAGAGGCTGACAGGATTTCAAATCTGAGCATGTCTCGTGGTACAATTATGCATAGACTAATTGAACTATATAAAACTAAAACTTCAGGTGAGTCTATGGAAAGACTTCAACAATTAAAAGAAGTTGCTAAAACCGATGATGAAGTAAATGAATTTAAAGATGATGAAAGCGGAGCACTCTACTTAGAAGAGGCATGGAAATTCTTCTATAAGTTCTGGTCTAATTCATCAGATTATTTTGATCAAATTAAAGAAGTAATAGAAGCAGAAACTTTCTTATGGACTACCAAAGCTGGTGGTTGGGCTGGAACTGTAGATAATATCTCAGAGCTAGTCGATAATAAGGTTAAGATTATTGACTATAAGAATAGTAGACGACCAAAGCGCGAGGAATGGGTAATAGATTACTATTTACAAGCCTCAGCATATTTTATTGCATGGTGGTCTATGACAGGTAGAAAGGCAGATGGTGCAGAAATTTGGATCGCAAATGAAGATGATAATCTACCTCAAAAATTTACACTAACTCAGTCAGATTTAGAGTTTTATGCTAAGCAGTTTATTAAACGTAGAAACATGTTTAAAGAAAAGCATAATATATAATAAATATGGCAATAGAGAAGAAAACACAAAAGTATTCGTTAAACGATAAATTTTCGTATAAGGGTACTGTAGGTAATGCACCTAAACAAGATACTAAACCACCTAGCGTGGTTAGTCAAATCTTAACGGGTTGGGGAAACCTAGTTAAATCTCATTTTGTAGAATTAGCACCTGAATTAAAGGCGCAAAGTACTAATCGTTTGCTTATTTGTAACGCATGTGATATGAGAAACGGGGGAACATGTAGTCCTAATAAAATAGGAAAGCATGTGGTAACAGGGCAAGAAGTTAGGGGTTGTGGTTGTAGATTAGCAGCGAAAGCTCTTTCACCAGGATCAGTATGTCCACTCGGGAAGTGGTAAACAATAAAAATTAAATTATGTTTAAAACATTAAAGAGGAATTTCCTTCCATTCATTATAGCCTTTTCGGCTTTATCAGTATCAGCATCAGCAGCATTCTATTCGGTAAGTGGTTTAAGTAAACTATTTGCCGGAGCTTCATTTGAAGTAATGGTAATGGCTGGTTCATTAGAGGTTGCAAAATTAGTAGTAGCATCTCTATTATATCAATACTGGGACACTATTAATAAAGGTCTAAGAGCATATCTTGCTACAGCAACTGTAATCCTAGTACTTATTACATCAATGGGTATTTACGGCTTCTTATCGGCTGCATATCAAGAGACCTATTCAAAACTATTAATCCAAGAAAACGAAATTAGTTTCCTAGAAAATAAAGCTAAATTTTATGAAGACGACGTTATACGTTATGATACAGAACTTGAAAGAATTTCTAATAACATTAGTACTCTTTCCAATGCTAGGTCTCAACAAATCCAGGTACGAGACACCTCGGTGGTTGGGGGCGTTAGAACCACAATATCAACTTCCGAAATTAGGCTTGCGCAATCACGTATTAAGGCTGAAGAAGAGAATAGAAATAGTGTTCAAGCACAAAGACAAGTAGCAGCAGATAGTCTACAAACTTTTAAACTACAAATTTTAGGTTTACAAAATACATCTGAAACTGCCGGTGAATTAGGACCATTACAATACTTATCAGGTCTAACAGGAGCGCCAATGGATAAGATTATTAACTGGTTGCTTTTAGTAATTATTTTTGTTTTTGATCCTCTAGCAATCTCATTAGTAGTTGCAGCTAACTTTGCATTTGATCAGGCTAAAAGAGAAGAGGAAGAAGATACCGAGTATACTCCTAGAGATTCAGTATTTGATGACTTAGATGATGATGATGATTGGGCAAGCGATGAACAAGATGACACTGATTTTGAGCCTAATGATAATTTAAAAAGAGCAGCAGAACGTTACGCAGAAGATATTTTAGATGACGGTATTCTAAGACCAAAAAATCCTAATGTTAATTCGATAGATGTTAGTATGGATAGAGAGAATGCAGAAGCATGGGGTCAATTAGCAGATGAATTAACTAGGTATGCTGAAGAAGATGAGCTAGATGATTTTAACGATCTACCATGGGAAGAAGATGATGATGTTCAAGACTTTCTAGAAAGAGCAGATGAAACAGGACCATGGTCAGAAGAAGATGATAAAATACATACTGTCGGAGGATTAACTAATGATAAAGAGGGTAGCTTCATGGAATTCCAAAAGAAGCAGGAAGAATATGATGCCTATGTAGATCGACAAGAACCTGGTAGCTGGTTAAAGAATCCACCTGAAGAAGAATTTGATGAAGAACATGCGTTAGATCAGGTCTTGAATGCAATGGTTGAAGATCTAGATGAGCTTGAAGAAGATCTAAATGAATTTGAAGGAGAAGTAGATAAAGCTGAAGAAGAGTTAGAAGCAGCAGAAAGAGAGATTAAAGAGATCGACCCTGAAGAAGTATCTAATAAATTTGAAGTAGAAGATACTTATGGTAATGTAGAAGTTATTGATTCACAAGAAATTTCAGCAGAAACTGCTCCTAAAACCGGCACGTTTACTCCTAATCCAACATCAGTAGGTGTAACAGTTAATTCTATTATAGAACCTGTACAATCAATTGTTGAAAAGATACCTACACCACATTTACCAGATGAGGCTAGAGGGGTAGAACCTCCAACTCCTATTGATGAAGATGAATTATTCGATCAAGCAATGAGAGCTCAGGCAGAAAAGGATAAGCAAGAATTCTTAAGAAAAAGAGATGATAAACAGAATTAAAATACACCTAGATAAAACCTTTATTACAAAACCACTTGATAGTGATACGTTATTAAAAGTTATTTCAGGAGAACACCCAAGTGTATTACATCGGTTATATTTGATCGCAAACGAACTTAAAGAATCTCAATATTTCATGGAATTAGACCATGACTTTTATGCTTGTGTTGCAAAGATAAAAACAAATTATGTGTATTCAGGTAAAGCTAGGGCGCAAGCCGCAGTAATATCATATATGAAACCTAAATTAGGTAGAAGAGTAGAATATAATATACTATTCCGTATTTATGAAAAAGTAAGTCAACGTATTGAATTTGAATTCAAACATACAACTACAAATACTACTGATATAATAAATACAATAAATACATTAGAAAGAAAAGCAAAAGAAATATGTCAAAACAAAGTAGATACGTATTAAAACAAGGACACTCTGGCGACCTAGTTGAGGCTGTTCAAGAGAGATTAGGATTAAGATCCGATGGTGTTTTTGGACCTAAAACTAGAGATGCTGTAAAGGCTTATCAAATTATGAAAGGTCTTACTGGAGATGGTGTAGTAGGTCCAATGACTTGGAAAAAACTAGATCTTAATCCACATGAATTAGAAGCAGATACAGATATTACTACTGGTGCTACATGGATAGAACAATACCCATTACCAGATGGAGAATACGTAAAACAAGAAACTGCAAAGAAATGGATCTTTATTCACCATACAGCAGGTAGACATAATCCATATAAAGTAATTGACCAATGGGGTAGAGATCAACGTGGTAGAATTGGAACTCATTATGTAATTGGTGGACTTCCAGCTTCGGGAGGAGATGAAGCAAAATATGATGGTAGAATTCTACAAGCATTTAAAGATGAATATTGGGGTTATCATTTAGGTAAAACTAAATCAGGTAAAATGCATAGAGGTAGTATCTCAATTGAAATTTGTTCTGCTGGTAGGTTAACTAAAAAAGATGGTAAATATTATACATGGTATAAATCAGAAGTACATCCAGACCAAGTATGTACTCTATCCGATCAATATAAAGGTCAATTATATTTCCATAAGTATTCTAAGAAACAAATTGAATCTTTAAAAGCTTTACTACTATTATTATCAGAGAAACATGGCATTGATTTACAGATTGGTGTTATAGAATCTTTAAAAAGAAAAGTAAACGTAGGTAATCCAACACCTAATTTAAAACAAGTTGGTTTAAATCAAGCATTTGAGTATGATGAATCTGCATGTCAAGGTAAACTAGAAGGTCTATTAACACATGGCCAAGTTAGAAAAGACAAAGATGATGTTCAACCACAGCTTGATCTAATTGAAATGTTATTAACCCTTTAAAATAAAATTAAATGAAAATAGAGGTATCTAATGGTGAGATTATGGATAAGCTCACAATTTTAGCAATTAAACTTGAGCAAATTAAAGACGCTGATAAGTTAAAAAATGTCCAAACAGAATATGACGTACTAGCTCCAATAGTACATAGCATTTATGAAGGTTTAAAAGATGAAACAGAAGCTGATCTGTTAAAACACTTACATAAAAACTTACAAGATATTAATCAGACCCTTTGGAATATTGAAGATCAAATTAGACTACATGAAGGTAGAAATGATTTTGATGCAGGTTTTGTTGAACTTGCAAGATCTGTTTATTATACTAATGATGAAAGAGCAGATTTTAAAAAGAAGATTAATAATCTAACAGGCTCAACTCTAGTTGAAGAGAAATCTTACGAAGAATATAAATAAGTGATTAACTTACCTGGAAATACAAGTAAAATATTAATCAAAATTAGTTGCCCAGCATTGGGTGATACTCTTTGTGCTACTCCGACTGTGCGTAAAGTTGCCCTCTCTTATGGGCATAAAGTAGATATTATGTGTAAGCGTACAGATCTATTTGAAAGATCTCCATACGTTGATAAGCTATTAAAACATACAGAAGAAGATCCAGAGGGATATACTGAGATTTATGAAACGTACAACCATGTTCTTATGACAAATAGGAATATGAATCCAAACGATATTAGAGATAGTAAAGTACAAATTAAATTAAGTAATTTTGAGGCAAGACAATTTCATGCATTAGGAGTAGGTATTACACTTTATCCTGAAGAAATGGAATATGACTATTTTCCAGCAGAACAAACAGAGGATTCTTTAAAGATAGATGAGAACTGTATTGTTATTCACCCTACAGAAAACTGGCCTAATAGAACTTGGCCACTAGAACATTGGCAACGACTTGTAGATCTAATTAAAACACATACTGATATGAAAGTTGTGATGATTGGAAAGGCACATAGAGAAAACGCCAGTAATGAAGAGGGACATATCGTAAAGGGCCTAGTAAAACTAGATGGTGTAGATTACAATTACGGAGATGATACTCCAGGTGGACAAGAGGACGCGTCAGTATTTAGACCAATTTCAGAACTTTATCATGTATTAAATAATGCATTTGGTCTAGTTAGTTTTGATGCTGGTCCTATTCACTTAGCAGGTTGTACAGATACTAATATCTTTCAAATAGGAGCATCAATTAGATGGGAAAAGACTGCGCCATATCGTAATGGAACACAGACTCATAAATTTCATTTTGTAGGTGGAGACTGTAAAGCATTTTGTGCAACAGATCCTAAATATTCAGTAAAACATTGGAAGACGATTAACGCAATGCCATATTATCCATCATGTTTAGAAGGGTATTCAGAATTTAAATGCCAACCAGGGCCTGATGAAATGTTTAACAAAATAATGCAGGTTAGGAATGGGTAGATTTTTAGCAGTAGCAAGTTTTCATAATAATCCAGATGAACATATTGATCTTACATTTAATAATGTTTTAAATCAAACACATCAAGATTGGTTATTAATTGTAGGTGATGATTTTTCAAATGACCCAGAGTTTAAGCGTAGATTAAAACGTAGAGTTGAAGAGATTAACGATCCTAGAATAATTTATTATCAAGTAGAAAAGCGTAGAGAACTCTATCTCTATCAAAATATGTTTAGACATTATCAATATGACTACTATTTTGATTTAGACTCAGATGATGTTTTAGATCCTCATCTATTTGAAATTTATGCAAATCACTTTGAAGCACATCCTGAAGTAATGTCTATCTTTAGTGATATTAATCAAGTAGACGAAGATAATAATTTAGAACAATGGAGTATTATTCCACCGGTAGATGATTATGTTGATGAATGGCGACTTAGACATACTGGAGAATTCTGGGATATTTATGGCCAAAGAGCGACTCAAAAAATGTTTGGTTGTGGGCGTGCAATGCGCAGACTAGATGCTGATTCAATTCCAATCTTAAAAGAATGTAAAACCGCGACAGATACATTATTCTTAATGTACAATTTAAATAGAGGTAAGCATTTACATATACCTAGAAGATTATACACATATAATCATAGAGCAGGTTCAGATTCTGGTAGTATGACTGAACAGGAACATAAGGACTTTAATGTCAATGCAATTCCATATATGACAGCATCGATTCATGGTGGATTATATCCATACGCTGATTGTTGGCATGCCACTTCTGCGATTTCAACTTGTGAATGGTTAGATGATGTAAATGAATTTAGTCTTTTAACTAGAGAAGATCTTAGTGTTGAAGTACAAGAAAAGATTAGGGGGCTGTACCCAGATAAAACAATTAAATTTAACGTAGAACATAATAATGTAATTGTAGTATTTGAAGATGGTGATAAACTTACAGGGCTAAAATACAAAAGACTTAGTATACTTACATTTAATAATAATTATGGTACTGCTACTGAGGCAGATTTTAATGAGTTTAATGATAATATTAAATCTCAAGTAGAAGCTGAATTTGATGGCGGCAATTGGTATACCTTCTTTAGACAATGTCGTTATACACATAATACAATAGGTAAGAGGAAGCCAATAGAGCCACGTATAGTCGTTATTCTAAAAGATACTATAGATACTATAGAAGAGAGCGAGGCCGTAACAGAACTAGTTAGAGACATTAATGAATCAGGTAGTACTGCGTATTTAATAGAACTAAAACCTACTTGGAAAAACTTACCTCATGAAAACTTAGGCGCACATAATGTCGCTGAACCTAATGTAGAACTATTACGTAAATTTATAGAGGCTAAGCAACCTGATATACTTTACTGGGACGATTCGCGCCATCTATCTAATTCTACAATTCAATGGTTAACAAACAACTATTGGACTCATATTTCCTCTGAGGAAATGCTAGGAGAAAATTTAGCGGAAAAATTATTAGAGGTAGCCATTCCAGAGGTCCCTAAATGTAGATTCTATCACAAGTCTGGCCCAGAACTACATTGTGATGCAGTGGCCGGTAACTGGCACGCAGAATTCTGGAAAGCAGGCAAACGATACTGGCGAAAAGATTTAGTTACAGGATTATGGGCACGTTATTCAGAAGGCTGGTACCAAGAGTGGGAATGCCGCATTTACAATACTGACACTGGCCACTTACAATACACTCTAAAACCAGATCTGACTCACTTCGGTATACATTTAGAATCTAGTTCTCTTGGAGATACTCTAAGTTTTATGGGACAGATAGAACAGATGAATTCAGAACGTGACTATGAAAGACTGGCAGTTAGAACTCATAAGCAATTCTTATTTGACTGGGAACAATTAGCCACTCTAGGTATTGAAAGATCTGAATGGGATTCCGGTGATGGTTACCCACAGAACTGGCAGGGCGTTGGAGTCTTTCAAACTAAAGACGAATGCTCAAATAGTGAGCGCCATCCAAGAGATTGGAGAACTATAGAAATGGGAGCAATCGCCGCAGATCAATTAGGTATTAAATACGTAGAACGTAGACCTACATTAGCACCTGAATTTCTAGAAAAACACCCATCTGCCGACGCGCGAGGTGTTTGTATTGCAACTGCATCTACTGCACAAGCAAAATATTGGAATCACCCTACTGGATGGCAAGATCTAGTTAATAAGTTTAAATCAAAAGGAATTCCAGTCTATTATATTTCTAAAGAAGATACAGATTTAAGTGATGTAGAACATATTAAAGATCTTGTTGATGCTGCACAATACATGAATACTACTAACAGACTGGTTGGAATTTCTTCCGGGCTGAGCTGGTTTGCTTGGGCACTAGGTATAGATGTTGCATTGATTAGTGGGTTTACATGGGAGTTCGTAGAATTTAATGCTGCAGTACGTATTATTAATCGTAATGTATGTAGTGGCTGTTGGACATGGGCTCGTTTTGATCGAGGCGACTGGAACTGGTGTCCACAAAATAAAGGTAATGAAAGGCAGTTTGAATGTACTAAGACGATAACACCAGAGTATGTATGGCAAGAGCTTGAAACTTCTGGCAAATTTAACATATAATGAATACCAAAATAGAGTAATATGCATATAGTAATCACAGGTGGAGCAGGATTTATCGGTCACCACGCCGTATGGCAAGCATTAGAAAGAGGCTGGCAAGTCTCAGTGCTTGATAATTTTTATACAGGTAAACTAGAGAGATTGGTTTTACCATCTGGTAAAATACCAGCAGGTTTAACAGTTTATGAATGTGATATTGCAGCAGGACCTTTACCGGAATTAAATAATATAGACTATATGTTACACTTGGCAGCTCCTGTATCTGTTCAAGAATCTCTAGAAGATTGGGAAAAGTATTATAGAGGTATTAAAATAGGTAGCGAACGAATATTTAAATGGGCATCGGAAAGAGGTTGTCATTCAATTGTAGCAGCAAGTACTGCTGCTGTTTATGGTGATAATGAAGAAGTACCGTTTGATGAAACTACATTACCAGATCCAATGTCTCCTTATGCTGAATATAAATTAGAAATGGAATCAGTATTAGATGATTTCCATAATTCTAATACTCAATGTGCAGCTTTAAGATTCTTTAATGTTTTTGGTGAGGGACAACCAAATGATACTGGCTATGTTAGCGCAATTCCTATCTTTAAAAAACAGTTTGAAGCATATCAACCAATCACAGTCACTGGTGATGGATTACAAACTAGAGATTTTGTATATGTTGGTGATGTAGTAGAAGCATGTTTTAAGGCAATCACAAGACCTAATGGTGGTTTTGAAGCAATGCCTATTTTAAATGTAGCATCTGGTGAAGAAACACAAATATTAGATATAGCCGAAGCATTTGGCGGTGAAATAGTACATATTGAGGCTAGAGAAGAGCCTAAAAGATCTCTTGCAGATACTTCATTAATTACACAACTATTAGACTGGAGACCTACTATGAAAGTATTAACATGGATTAAAGAACAAAAAGATGCCTAGAGCTGTTAGAACGACTGTATGTTCAGGATGTATACAAGATTTTCCACATAAAGAAATGTATACTGTAACTAGATATATGAATAGGGCTGATCCAGATCCTAAAAATATGTATGCTACAATGTATTGTGCTAAATGTATCAAGAAGGACAAAGAACATTATGTTGATATTATTGAAAAGCCTAAGCCTCCAAAGAAAACTAAAACAGTAAAAAAGAAAAATGAAGATATTTAATATAATTGCAACATTACTTATATTTAATTTAGCAACCTTTGCACAAGGAGATGCTAATGATATAGTTAGTATTAGAACAGATATTTATGAGGTACTTTACAATGTAGAATATCAACAACCAGTTCAGGTAAGTTATTCAATATATTGTACGCCAGGCTCTCATACTTATGATAGAGATGGTATTTCATTCAAAGCATATCCTGGCCTAAATGGTAGCTCCTCTTCTGATTATGCTGCAAATGTATATGATAAAGGACACATGGCCCCGGCGAATACATTTGCATGTAAGGAGTCTTGGTTAAGAGAAACATTTAGTTATGCTAATTGCGCACTACAACACCAAGGGCTTAATAGAGGTGCTTGGGCTGCATTAGAAAGATTTGAAAGAAATCTAGCAGGTGTATATCAAGATATTGAAGTCTATATTGAAATTTATTTTTCAGATAAATGGACTACTAATTCAGATCCGGCTAGAATTCCATCTAATTTTGTGAAAGTTATCACATGGGTACAAGATGGTAAAGAGAAATCTATAAGCTTTGATTTTCCAAATGAAGATACTACTGGAAAGTCTTTTTGGCAGTTTCAAATCAAATAGTGATATATAACATATAGGGGGTTCCTATATTTAAAAATAAACTCGGGAAGATGGACAATGTTAACAAGTTTTTGGCGTTATTCTCTGACTTCGATATGGTAGTTATACCTAAGAAGATAGTAAAACAGAGATCAGTAGAATCAAAAAAATCAGAGTTCAATGTAACGGTCGACCAAGCAGGAATTGCTAAGGCTGATTTAGAGAAGGAGTTAAGAAGATTAACTCAAGAGTATAAAAAGGCTAGAAAAGCCTTTAAACATAATAAGATTTCAAAACAAGATTTATTTGATTTTGAATGGAGAATATTTGAATTACAAGAAGAAATAAGAAAAATAGACGAAGAGAGTACAAACAGTAAATAGAATATGCAATTATTTAGTAAATATGTTATTGATAAAATTGTTTACGCTAGGCAACCAAAGGCTAAACACCAGAAGAGGTTAGCTACACCAGAAGATTATCAGTATTTAAACTGTACTTCATTGGATGCTCCAGTGGTGGTTCCGCCTACAAATTCGTCAGGTGAGACTAAAGCTGAGTTAGAGACTATTGCAGCAGCGGAAGCTCTGCATAAAAACCCAGGTAAGTTGGAACACAAATATGACGATGACTATTTACAGTGGTTTAAAAAATGCATAGAGAAAGAAGGTCTAGAATATGACGAAGTATATTTTAAAAATCTAATTAAGGAAGTAGGTTCTATTTCAATTAGACTTAAGTATAAATTTAATAGACCAAGACCTTTTCAATTAGGACCAGTTCTAGGTATTGATGTTACTAAATATCAATCTAGTACTGCGAAGACACCGGCATTTCCATCTGGACATACTATGGGTTCAACTTTAGTAGCTTGTATTTTAAGTAAGAAATACCCAGAGCTAAAAGATAAACTAATGAAGATAGCAGATAAAGTATCTCTATCTAGAGTAGTTGGAGGACACCACTATAAATCAGATATTGATTATGGAAAACAGGTGGGAAAATGGCTAAGTGGTCAAATAAAGAAGTAATATGGAAGAAGCAATTTCACAATACATTGGAGAGTGGGGCTGGTTAACGCTAGTCGCTCTTGTTACATTTGCATTTAAAGATACAATAACTAATTTCTTTAGAGGTATGCAGTTTCTTATGGGAACTGATTTCGATATTGATGATGTTGTCTATATTAAAGGTACTAAAAAGGCTAGAATAGTCAGACAAAGTATCTGGAGAACTACGTTTTATGTATATGGTCATGGAAGGAAATTCGTAGTACCAAATAGTTCACTTTGGTCTTTACAGATTGAAAAAGATCTGCCCAATAGTGAAGCTTATGAAGAGTACAAACAAAACAAAGACTAATATATGAAGACAATTAAACAATTACTTACAATTTTATCGCTATTCTTATTAACATCATGTGGAGTTAACTGGCATGTATCAACACTGAACTATGATCCAATATATGATGATGAAAATTATATAGTGGTTTCAGATGATGTCAAAATTGATACATTAAACGCTTTTCAATTTAGAAATAGATTAAGAACGGATTTTAATTTTAGATTGGACTTTGCAAAATACGCAATAAGCCAACCTAGATCATTTGATTGGAATAATCGTCTATTAGGTAATATGTATAATTGGAACAGAAATAACTGGGGCTATAGCTATTACAATTACTGGGATAGAGATCAAATGTGGAATGACTGGGCATGGGGTTTTACACCACATAGATGGTCACCATTTGGATATGATAGATGGGGATATAATAACTGGATGGGCAATGCACATTGGGGTTATGGATATGGTTATGGATATGGATGGAATAACTACTACGGTTGGAATGGCTGGTACAATAATAACTGGGGTTGGAGAAATCAAATGAATAACTATGCATGGCAACATAGAAATAGACCTAATACAGTCTATGTGAATGGTAGAAGAGGCTCAATTAATAATGAGATAGCTAGTAATAGAAGAGTTAGTACTAATACTAGAAGTAATATTAATACTAATACAAGACCTAACAATACTAGAATAGTAAATGAAAATGGAAATGAAGTATTGATTCTTAAAGATAGAAAGGGTAAGCCAGTTAGATTTGAATTAAATAATAACAATACAAAGCCAAGAGGTTACGGTAGACCAGAACTTAATAACAACAATAACAATAACAATAATAACGTTATTAGAACAAAACCAGTTATTAGAAACAATAATACAAGGCCCTCATATAATAACACACGACCTAGCAACAACGTTAGACCACGTATAAACAACAATAACAATACAAGGTCGACGTCAACTAATGTTAATAGAAGTACGAGAAGTACATCATCTAGAGGTAGTAATGGCACTAGGCGTCAATAATTATGAGACACTTCAAAACATTTGAATCATTTATCAATGAGGCTAAGCCTTATTCTAAAGACGAGATCGTAGTATTTGACCTAGATGATACGCTAGTTATTACAGATGCTAAAATCAAAGTATGTGATAATACTAATGGTGAATGCTTTAGCCTAACTCCAGAAGAATTTAACGAGTATGAATCTAATCCTAACCATGATATAGATTTTGATGATTTTAAATCATTAGAAATCATGAAGGCAGGAAAACTAATCGAACACTACTTTAAGATCTTTAAGTCAAACTATAAGCGAGGTATTGCTGTAGGTATTGTAACTGCAAGAGATGATAGAGAGATGATTTATACATGGCTGAGAGAGCATGTAGGGTTTAGAATCGATAAAGATCTAATCTTTGCTATTTCAGATCCAGTTCATAAATTTAAAGGTTCAATTGCAGATAGAAAGAAACAGGCTTTTGAAACATATATCAAAATGGGCTATAACAACTTTAAGTTCTACGATGATGATGCAGCTAACCTAAAGTTGGTTAAATCACTAGAGAAAGAGCATTTACATATACAGATATATACTAAGAAGGCAAAAAAACCTAAATATTAAACATGGCAACACAAGGAGACTACAGAGCAAGATTTGCAAGAGCATTAAATGAGGCTAAAGCAGATACTTTAGAAGTTAAACTAGGTGGAGAAACTCTAGGTAAGATTTTAAAATCAGATGCTAAAACTCAGGCTGAAATTAAATCAGCAGTAAATGGCGCTGCATTCGAAGCAGATATAAAATCATTTTTAAATGAAATAGGTATTCCTGGAGATGATAATATTGAAACAGGATTTCAGTTATTAAGACAGAGTACTAACCCAGAACAAATGTTAGGTTATTTGAATAATAGAACTTTAAAGCCTGAAGATATTACGGGTAATGATCCTATTTCACTTACACAAAATTTGTTAGCTCTACCTGCTAATGTAGCTAAAAAATTATTTATATGGTCTTGGAAATCAACTCCTTCTACTGGACGTGGTGAAGTTTGGTTGTCTTTAATGTTGAAAGATGGTAAAAGACCAGACTCTAGTCAAAAAGGAGATATGATGATTAATAAGGCAGAATGGGAAGTAAAGGGTGACGGTGCTAGAATTGCTGGTCAAAAAGGATTCGGTGATGCAAAACAAATGCGTAACCACTTAAATACTGCAATTGTAAATTTTTGTAGTGATATTGGTAGAAAGGCTCCAGATTTTTTAAATGATAGTGCTGGCGATAATGCATGGAATATTGGTAAAAAGAGTGCAGG
>JAAHTG010000818.1_pt1 | contig 24761 bp, 72 predicted proteins | sample 6116081 | NCBI WGS metagenome assembly JAAHTG01 (sample SAMN13939989, study PRJNA603662) | sponge metagenome | isolation source: marine sponge | host: Mycale hentscheli | place: New Zealand | collected 2005 | reverse complement strand
ACCACAAAGGTTATTAAAATAACACCCCCATTACATCCCCTCCCCCCCCCCCACCCTTTTGGCTGAACCATACCAAGAAGAGGTAACAATAAATTACCAAGCCCTCTCTAATAGTATCAGTGGTTATATTTCTCCCAAAAACAAAGAACTGGGATTACACTTTCCTTCAAAAATCGTAGTAGGAGGTACGTACTGCCCTGCACGATATAGCCTTAAAGATATAGAAAATTTTTCTAAGTTTATGTATAAAAAAAGATGCGTGGATTTTTTTGAAAAAAATATCAACAAATCCGTCGAATTAATTAATGCAAAAACTCTAGAAACAACAGAAATAACGACTAAAGAGTCTTTTGTAAAATATTGCCTTGAGTCTAATTTTAACCTTTCACATCTTAAGGGAGTATTTGAAAAAGGAAAACTGCGAAGCTGCGGTCATTTAATAATGACTTCTGAATATTTTAAAAAATCCTTTGATTGGTTAGTTTATGATGAAAAAGGAAACTATTGTAATTTCACGATAATCCACAAAGAATCTAAGAAAAAAATATCCTTTACATGGGACAAGCTTGCTACCCTCGCTGAAGCTTTATATGAATCGAGTTCAAGAAGTGAAACTTTAAAAAAGCTTTGCAAGGTAAAACGTAAAGAATTGATTCATTCTACTTTTGGCAGATCCATAAGAAGACTTTTAGTTGGTGAAATAAAAACGGCATATGGTTTTAGTTTATACCAAGACAGCATTCCTATGAAAATAAGGATTATGCACTTCCTAAAAGACAAAAGAATAAAAGAATTAAAAAAAGAGGGCTTTGAGGTGATCTTTAGGCATAAAGATTCTGACTCAAAAAAGAGCAGAGATCAAGCGAAAAAAATATTCACGATCCTTGACATGAAAAGCCAATATTATAGTGGATAAAATATATCATAAAATATCTTTTATTTGTTTTTTATTTATTTCTACAACACCTTCATAAAATTTCAGGGTATCGTCATGTAGGGATACTACTACAAACTCTTCCCCATGATCTTCAAATCCGACTTTGGTATATATTTTTATTATTTTACCATATTTTTTTTTGTCATTTAAATAAAAAGATATATTATCTCCCTTTTTCATTTTTTTTTAAAATTTTGATAATTTCTTCTTTTTCAAATAAAGGCATAGCTTCATATTGAGACTTAGCCTTTATGTATGCAATTCTAATTTTTTGGCTGACTGGGCAATCAAAACTTTGATCTGATAAGTTCTTTAAGATCAAATAATTAATTATTTTTTCGGTTTCCATATATCTAAGTTACACTCTAGATCGTAGTCATAAAGCTAGATTCAGTAATTTTCCTGCTCTTACGCGGGTTTTTTCTTGACTTTCTTTAGGTTTACTGTTGGAATTAGAAAATCATGAATAAATCAACCAATACAATGACAAAATATATTACATTAACAGAAATGTGGCAAGATGGAAACTATAACAAAGTGGGAGAAGTAATTTCTCTAGAAAAATGGAGCGCTTCTCGCATAGCTGAATTTTGCTCTTATATGGGAAAGCATCTAGGGTTAAGTCAGTTAAACATTCTTTACAAGTTTCTTTAATAAATTCTTGACATCGTTTTATAATTATACTAACATTTAATTATTATGAAAAAAGGAAGACCAAAAGGCTACTCGCCATATATAGACATTACTTACGACGAGCTAGGTGATTGGTTAGGAAGAAAATCTCTCGTCAAAGTCAGCAAGGCATGGCTAGATGAGCTAAGAGGCTTTTCAGAGCCTTCCGATGTAATTTGTAGCCAAGAATCTAAACCCATTAAAGAAGCCCCATATACACCCATTGAACTCAAAGAAACTCAACCTAAAATAGAATTTAATTTAACCACTTTTGATAATGAATAATAATTATTTCCCCAACCTCGTAGGTCAACACGCAGTCAAGAAGAAACTCTCTTTTTATCTAGACGCTTTTGAAAAGACAGGCACATGCCCTCACCTCAACTTAATCGGTGCGAAAGGCTTAGGTAAAACAGAATTCGCAAAAGCTTTTGCTAAAAACTTATATAATGAAGAAGGAGATCGTAGAGCTTTTTTAGAGATTAATTGCTCTACCATTAAAAATAACGAGCAGTTCTTTGAGCAAATATTTCTACCTGTAATTTCTGACAATGAAATCACAGTCTTATTTGATGAGTGTCATGCTCTCCCTCAAGATTTAACGATGGCTTTCTTAACGATCTTCAATACCGAAAAAAATGCTCGCAAGCATTTTGAGTGGAATGAAATGACTTTTGAATTTAACTTTAGGAAACAGACTTTTATTTTCGCAACTACTGAAAGCGATAAAATATTTGCGCCCTTAAAAGATAGGCTAACGACTATTGACTTTGAGCCGTATGAAAGAGATGAGCTTGCAGAAATAATTCAACTTTGCACCCCCGATATACACTACAAGGAGGATGTTTTATTTGATATTTCAAATACTATTAGAAACAACGCTCGTAGTGCAGTAAAGAGGTCTAAGGAGATTTCCTTGTATTGCGGAGCAAAGCAAACTTCTGAATTCGGAGTTTCTGAATTTGAAGACTTGTCGGATCAAGTGGGGATTCTTCCGTTGGGTATTAGCTATACGGAAAAACAGATTCTAGAAGTATTAAAAGAAAACGGTTCTGCAACCCTCACAGGGCTTGCGGCAAAACTAGGTCTTAGCAAGACTGCTCTTCAGAGAGATCACGAACTTTACCTCTTAAATAAAAGTCTCATAGAAATAGACGGCAAGAGGAAAATTACAAGTAAAGGTCGAAAGCTTTGCGAGCAATTGTAATGAATAAGCAGAATCTGTTTCTCGATGATTTTCGAGAGCCTTCTGATGTTACATGGGCAAAGTTACCCTCTGTAGATTGGAGTATTGTAAGGTCAGTAAAATCCTTTAAAGATTGGATTAAGGAATACGGCATTCCATCTCTTGTATCTTTTGATAACGACTTACTTCCAGAACATTATGTAGGAAATAGTTTTAATGACTCTCTAGCTATCGAGGACACAGGCTTTGATGCCTGTATGTGGCTCGTAAATATGTGTAATACGCATTGTATAACTTTCCCTAATTGGATAGTTCACTCTCGAAATACTAGAGCAGTAAGAAGAATGGTTGACTATCTTTTACATAAAGAGATAAGTTGGGATAAAGCTATTACATGGAGTTATAAAGACTTTAAACTTATAAAGCCCGATTAAAATGAAAAAATTAAATAATAAAGCTTTACTTAAATGCGCAGAAGAGCTTTCAGAATTGGTCACTAGAATTTTACAGCATTGCAATAAAAGAAAAGACTATACGCCTCACATTAAAGAAGAACTTGAAGATGTTGGAACTCAACTAAAGATAATAAATAAATTGCTTGAGTAGTCCAATAAGTGTATATATAAATATGTCTAAAAATTTATATCATATACCTATTCATAAGTTTTCTCCATGCATTATAAACTGCATCATTGAAATACCAAAAGATACAAATGTAAAATATGAATACGATAACGATTATGGGGTCTTTAAATATGATCGCAGTCTAATTAGTGCTATGGTTTATCCTGCAAGTTATGGTTTTATTCCATCTACAAAGTCAGATGATGGAGACGCTTTAGATGTTTTAATATACAATTCTAGACCCATTGACACAGGAACTTTAGTTGAAGCAAAAGTTATAGGGGTTTTAGACATGACGGATGATGGAGATAAGGATTATAAAATATTAGCAACTCCCACTTCTCATGTCAGAGAATATCATGATTTATCAGACATAGACCCTCAATTTTTAAAAATTTGCCAAAACTTTTTTCACCACAATAAAGACTTAAATAATAAAAATGTTGAGGTTTTTGATTGGCATGAAAGTGAATTCGCATATAAAATAATAAAAGATTCTTTAATAAAACATTGACTTTTCAAAAAGACTCTGATACAATGATATATCATGAGTGGAGATAGACAATATGAATACAGAATACTATATAAAGTAGATGGGTCTGTAAACTCTAGTTATCATTATTATTTAGCGTATAGTGCGGAGCAAGCCCTTTCATTTCAAGAAGAAATGGCAGATCATAAAGGATGGTCAATAGAAACTCTTTCTATTGAAGAAAAGAATCCATATTCAACGGAATGGGAAGACTGTAGCGAAGTTATAAATAAATAATTTACAAATCGTATTTTTCACCAAATAATGGTGAAATATGTGGGTCGCCAGCGGCTCCTCCTGAACCGCTAAGTGGATTACCGCTTGAATCCCCTGCGGTAGCGTCATCATCGGCTACTATTTCGTAAGTGTCGGAGTCTCCTGTTTGGGTTGGTATATATCCAATTTTTCCATCAGTTCTAAGTTCTCCATTTTGCCCTGCAATTGGACTTGAGGGGTGCCCTACAGTTCCACCCGATTTTGCAGGTTTAGGGTTTCCCGTCACACTACCGCCACTATCGAGGAGAGTAAAACCTTCTTGGGAGGCGCCAGCTTGCAATATCCAAGATGCGTCAGAATTCTGCCAACGCACAGCACTGGCATTCCAAGTAAGATCGGCTACTTTAATTCCTTGAATTAATAAGTCTAGTGTTAAAGGTTGCCCATATGTGTTAGCCATATTTTCTATTACACTAAATTAACATTTCTTTCAAGTTTTTAATATAACGGAGTTGTTTTTTTGAAATAATTGCCCCCAAATAATCCTTAGCATTTGGATTATTTTTCATGAAGTTCTCTTTTAGATTTAATTTTAAAACCCTATCGGGGTCTGTGTTAGCAATAATTTGCATATCTTCTAATTCTATTGTGTATTTTGTGTGCTTTACCCCGTGTCTTTTTGCTTGAATTAATGCTTGTTTTGTTTTTGGCTCTTCTACTTTTAATAATTTACTAGCCTTTTTAGAACATTTAAAATGTTGTTTGGGATAACCTATATTAATAAACCATTGATAATTTTTATATTTTATCCAAATATCCTGCACATGACCATTCATCCACCCATCAAGGTACTGAATAGGGTCACGATCTATTTTAACATTTATTATATAGTCCCCTCCTTGTAAGAAAGCACAGAAGTAAGGAGGTTTTTTCATTATATATTATGAGGTCTTTTTTCCCACCAAGGCTTTGTTTTCGCTCTCTCGTCTAAATAATTAATAATTAATTCTCTTATTGCTTGACTTTCAACAGAGCTTTTAATATATTGTTCTAATGATTTGTTATGTCCCTTAGCCCAACCTTCCCACTCTTCAAATTGTTCCTTAGTTATCCTTAAATTGATTTCTTTAAACTCTATATTCTTATCGGGGTCTTGAAATTTTTCATGGATTAATTTTTCCTCGAAACAATCGTCTGATAAATTATCTTCGTTCATGTACAAATGTACACATTTTTTCGACATATAGTGTAAGATATGTCCTTATGAAGTACATTAAATATAAATATATTACTTATCGAGGCGAATTACTTGAGAACGAGAGTTGCAAGAAATTTTTTAAATTCGTTACACTTCCCGAACTTAAGATTTTTAAGACTTTGGGTTTTATTCTCACTATTATATTTTAGTGACTGAGAGTGGTAAAGAGCTCCCCGATAGCTATGTTCCAAACGCTTACGCTTTGCCTTATGGAAGTAATTTATCTGCCCCTGCTATCAAGCCAGACCATAGTCTTGGGGGATGGAAAGTTGGAGCGGTTCATTCAGCAAACCAACATTATGAAGAGCGATTTAATAAATTAAAAGCTGAAGCCGAAAAATTAGCCGAAGAAGTAAAATGGAACGAAGTAATATTCAATGCGGAGATGAGAATAAAGCCTGTTATCGGCAACATATACTATTTATACAAAAAAGACAACGGCAAATATTTTGTAAGTTTATTTGCTCCTAATGAATGTAGTTGGGGAGAGAAGCATCAAGGGAGTTTTAGATTAAATTATGATAATAGATGGGATAAGATAGTTTTATGAAGAATTTTATTCAGTTTACTCTAATTTGGGTTAGTCAGAACCTTGCAATCCCTTTTTGGATGATCGGTCATGTGCATTTATCCTTAAATATCTACGAGGACATTCACGAAATCTTAGCTTCTTGTGGTTTAAATATAGTGGTTGCGGTTGGATTTTACCTTGATTATAAAAAACCTTGAAAAATAATGCGGTTTATTTATCATAATTCATGACCAATTTTGATTTAATAAACCTTAACAATATCACGGATTCATTTCGATCATTCAAAGGCTCAAAGCCATACGATTATTGCGTGATAGATAACTTCTTTAAAGATGATATAGCCTCCTCTTTATCCGAAGAAATTCCGAACTTTGATTCTGAATTTTGGCATGAATACAATAATTCTATCGAAATAAAGAAAACTTGCAATGATTGGAATAAATTTCCTAGATTAACTTATAGTGCTTTTTCTTTTTTAAATTCTGATCTTTTCGTTAGTTATTTAGAAGGAGTCACAGGATTCAGTTCGCTTTTTTCTGATTCGGGTCTTAATGGAGGAGGATGGCATATCCACTCTAATGGAGGAAAACTTAATCCTCACTTAGATTATTCGTTGCACCCGAAAATTCAACTGCAAAGAAAATTAAATATAATTATTTATTTAGAGAAGGGGTGGAAATCGGAATGGGGAGGACATTTTGGTCTTTATAAAAATGAAGGGAACAAGGTCAAAGATTTACAATTAGAGGTTGAGCCAAAATTCAATAGAGCAGTATTTTTTGATACAACTCAAGATAGTTGGCATGGCTTAAGTAGAGAGGTATCGACACCCGAAGGGGTATGTCGCAAAAGCATGGCGGTTTACTACTTGACTACTCCTCCCAAAGATGTAGACTCTAGAGGGAAAGCTCTTTTTTCTCCTACTGAAGATCAGGAGACAGACGAAGCTGTATCTGAATTAATTAAAAAGAGGTCTAGCATACAACAGGCTTCCTCTACCTACAAATAAGTCTTGACTTTTTAATTTCATTCTCCTATAGTATAGGAAATGAATCGAGTAAAGCATATAAAAGGCAATCTTTTAGACTTTCCCCCTTATTGTAAGAATGACCCAAATTCTTATACAGGCATAAACAACATTGCTCATTCTTGTAATACTAGAAATATTATGGGAGGAGGAATTGCTTTTCAAATAAAGAACAGGTATCCTCAAGCTTATGAGGCAGACACAGAGGCTTATAATACTGAGTACGATAAAGATGGTCAGTATGTTCATTGGCTAGGCAAATACTCAAAAGCAGAGATCGAAAGTAAGTTCCTACCAAACAATAAAGGAAGGATTTACAATTTATATACTCAAGCTAGTGTGGGCAGAGATGAGAGACAGGTCGGCTACGAAGTATTTTGGAGGGCATTAAAAAATATGCAAGAAGATTTGCTTTTTATTCAGCATGAAACAGGCGAACCTCAAGTCTTAGGATTGCCTCATGGAATTTCATGTGGACTTGCAGGGGGTAATTGGGGAATAATAGAAGCAATGATTAGAGATGTTTTTGACAATTCTTTAATTAAAACATATATAGTGGAATTTGATCTATCCAATCGCTACCCCGACTCAACTAATAATATAGATTTCGGAACATCTATGGAATAAATAATTAATGCGGATGTGGCGGAATCGGTAGACGCTACGGACTTAAAATCCGTTTCCCATAGGGAGTGTGGGTTCAAGTCCCACCATCCGTACCATTTTAAGCTTGACATCTTGAGAAAAATAATTTAACCTAGTTTTATATGAATAATAGATTTGACCTAGAAGAAGCAATGGGGGAAATGGCTCAGACCTCCAATGACATAAAGACCATAACTTATGCTATTGGCGACTCACCGCATAAGCATACTGAAGATGAGTTATTAAATATGCTTATTGGAATTGAACAACTACATAAAACTCGTTATGATAAAATGTGGTTTATTTTCGAGAATTTAATTAAAAATGGCACGATTTTAAGTAAAACCATAGATGATGTCAGTATACCTACGCATGATGATGTCACAATGAAAATGGAAGTATCCGATTCCGAAGGTAGCGTAGAATGAAGTGTCCTGTTACAGACAGAGATGACATGATTGATGATTGCTATATCGAAATACAATTTGGATATGGAAGTGAAAAGGATATGTGGACTTATAGGTTTGGAGACAAAAATGGTGCGGTACACGACATTGTGGGTAAAAAAGTTTTAGAAGCTATTCAGTCCTTAATGCCAAAAGGCAGGTCTGTTGAGAGTTTCGGGGAAGATGTCATGGAACAACATTTTGACGAAAATTGGTGGGAAAACCTCTCTAAAGATCAGAAAGCAAAATACCGAAGAGATTGGGGCTTAGAAGAATAACATGAAAAAAAAATCTAGAGACTTAGAAGTTGGAGATCACATTAAGGAAAATTCATTTAAACTAAAGAGGCGAGTGGGTCAAATAATGACCATTTTAGATGATAGCAAAAAAAACCCGACCTTAGAATGTATGCTCGTTCACCCAAAAACACTTTTTCCCATTGAGAATCTTTTTGGTCAGCACAAAACTTTCCGAATAAAAAGAAATTTGGCAAAATCCTATGTACCTCGACAAAAGTTATTTGAAAAAAAATCTTTTGAAATAGGGTCTTACATAATATACAGAGGCAGAACTAGAGTTAGATATGGCAGAATAATTTGCTACCTAAATCAAGAAGAAGGATTGTATCCGCATTCTTATGACATAAATAAACATAATGGCAAAGACTTGCTAGAGTGCGTACAAATTGACCCTTCTAATTTAAAAAGAATCCTTGACTCCGATGAATCTCCTCAGATATTTATTGCTGACCCAAATAAATGCAAGAATGCTAAGGTATTAGATAGAGACGAAAAAGGCAGACCTCTTATAAATTTAAGTCTTGACCTTCCCTAATCTTTATTTTAAAGTATTTAAATCATGAATAAAGAAATTATTGAAGAAAATCACTTGGCTGAATTATTTAGCATGGAATCAACGCTAAACACCTTAATTTGCGAGTATTGTGCTTATAACCCTACTAGTGAGATTGCAGGACAAATGCTAGATTTAAATATTAAGTTGGTCAATGCCATGAACGCTCGCAAGAAAGAATTGGGAGTTACTGAGTGGTGGGGTTACGAGGACGACAATCCAAAGGAAGGGAGATAAGATGGCTGAAATGTTACAATTAGACGAGATAACAAAACTCAAGATCATTGATGAAGCTTTAACTCACATTAAAGAAGTTGAAGCTGGCCCCGATGTGGTATTCGCAAATGTGGACAATTATGACGCTTGGTTTGCGTTCAATGAACGCATTGACTTTAATGTACATGAGGGAAATTTTGGGGTAAAATATGACGATGAACCCTTTGAGTGGCATTGCTCCGCCTATGCAGTAGAGCTAGACGAAGACGAGTATTTTAGAATTAATACTGACATCTCAAATTTTTTATTCACATACAAGGAAGGAAAGGTAACATTTCACAATGAATGATTTAACTAAAAAAAATACTTATGTATTTAGTGTTCCTGCTACTTATGTATATGAGGTAGATGCAGATACCGAAGAGGAAGCTAGGCAACTACTAGAAGAAGAAGGTGGAATAGAAATACTTGGGGAGTTATGCGATATGACTAGCAAAGATTATCGAAACGCCACTCTTGAAGAAACTTGGGAAGGTAATTAGATGAAATATTTTATTTTTTTATCTCTTGCATTCGTTGGATGTAAAACTACCAAAGTTGCCCAACCTCATTTGCATAATTATCCATATATGGATGACTGCCCATCTATGGAGGCGAGGTCTATTGACAATAGAGAGCAATTAAAGGCTCAAGCTAAAGCCTTAAACATGAGATATGTAGATTACCTCCACATGGTTAATAAAAAACGCACGACCTTAAATAATTTAGTAGATGCGTCTGCAAAATAATTGTGTACATTAATAGTGTGCAATTTCTCTTTGAATGCCTACTTGTTTTATTAATTACCATTCTCATGGTTTATGGTTTGGTGAATTTTTAATTTTTTTATTGACAAGAGCGGAAAAGTCTCCTAATGTGGTTATATTATGAGCGGAGAAGGACACACAACAAGTTTCAAAAGAACAACGCAGACTACCAAGTCTAACGAACAACTCTTAGAGGAGTTTAAAAGATTAGTTTATTCTAGCAAAAAGATTATGTCCCATATGAAATGGTACGGCAAAGAACATAGTGTTGAACTTGTAGAGCATGGAGATGAAGAGCAACCAAAGTGGAGACAAGAAAGCGTTGCAATTAAAGATACTTTTGAATTTTATATTAGCACTTATGAATCTTGGGGTAAGGACTCAAACTATTATGAATGCCATAAAACAGAAGGTAGTTTTGTTTCCGTTGCTAGGGAATTTGCCGAAGATAATAAATTAATGTATTTTCCCGATGGTTTCCCTGCTGAATGGATTGAGCAAGAAATAATTGATGGAGAAAAAAATTGGAATCATTTTATCGTAAAACCCGATGATAAAAACATTGACAGAATTTGCGAAGTATACTATGGTTATGGTATGGCTAAACTTAAAGAAGATAACAAAGAATTTTGGTATCAAGCTAGAGATAAAATTAAACAATTAATGGAGAGAGCATAATGGGGATAAAATTACCAACTTTATATAAATTTGATACTAAAGGGAAACTAAGAGAGTGGACTATGGTAATCGAAGGGAATACCTTCCATGCCGTTAAGGGTCTTGTTGGAGGAAAACTTACCGAAGATAAGCCTCGTATTTGCAAGTCTAAGAATATAGGAAAATCAAATGAAACCTCTCCCGAACAACAAGCTGAGAATGAGGCGAAATCAAAATGGCAGAAGAAGATAGATTCGGGATATGGAGAAACAGAGGAAGATGCTAAAGAAAAAAAGTTTTATGAACCTATGCTTGCCCATAAGTACGATGATCGCAAAAGAGAATTAGAATTCCCTATTTTTTGCCAACCAAAACTTGATGGAATTAGATGCGTAATTCAGAGAAAAAACCCCGAAGAAAAAATAAACCGAAGGGAAGATGTAGTTCTCAAAGCAAAAAGTAGAAACGGAAAGCCGATTGATGCGATACCTCACATCCTTGAGTCTTTAAAAGGATTTTTCATCAAGTTTCCCGATGCTATTTTAGATGGAGAGCTTTATAGTCACGAATACAAAGATGACTTTAATAAGATAATTTCTTTAGTTAGAAAGCAAAAACCCACACAAGAAGCTGGAGAATGGGATAGCGTCTTTCAGAAAAAAGAAAAGGAATTCAACAAGAGTTTAAAGGAAAGCGAGAAGTTTATTAAATATTGGGTATATGATGCCCCTTGTATTGGTGGGTTTCAAGAGAGTACGAAATTTTCTATACGCTTTGACCAACTTTCAATAGAATTGCATGAAAAAAACCATATAGTTGTCGTCCCTACTGCGGAAATAAATTCTTTCTCCCAAATAGATACTATGTATGAGCTTTACATTTCCGAAGGTTATGAAGGTCAAATGATTCGCAAGAATTCTAGCTATGAAAGCAAAAGGTCTACATCTCTCCTTAAACGCAAGGAATTCCAAGATGCCGAATATAGAGTAATTGATATTGATGAGGGTAACGGCAATAGAACAGGAACTGCAAAACATTTGGTTTTATGGTGCGACAACAAGAAAACTCAGTTTAATTCAAATATTAAAGGGTCTTTTGAGTACCTTACAGAAATACTAAAGAACAAGAATAAATATATTGGCAAGAAGGCTACTATACGCTTTTTTCAATTGACTCCCGATGGCATCCCTAGATTTCCATTTGCCGTAAGTTTTAGGGATTACGAATAGTCTTGACACTACCTCCTTTTTAATCTAATGTTTATAACATAATGAAACAACAACTACTCAGAGTAAAAATCCCCCTATCTCAATGCATAGAAGAAGTCATAGACTACCTATTATATAGCGAAATGGAAGGCAACGAAGACCCTACCGACCCTTGGTATAGCACACACCAATCCCTAGTTGAATTAAAAGAAAAAGTTCTAGACGAAGAGGATATGGATCGTAATAACAATTAATAATAAAAACATGAATATAGTAGCAGATGTAAAACATGATTCGGTAGGAAACGATGATGGTTCTTTCGGTGGAGAAGATTTTGTCTTGACAGGCGGGAACGCTTGGCTCAGAATAGATGGATACTCTTTAATGATTAGTAACCATAATGACAGAATCTCACTTAAACTTTTCAATCTTGGCAAAGAGGCAGAAGATGAACTAGAAGGGTTTGATTATTTAAAATGAGTGCAAAAAATAGCCACTTAACAATTAGATCAGACTTACTAGAAGAAGATACAGATATTTCTGTACCTGTCCGCTTCCTTGATTATCAAGAAGATGATTATGTAGGGGATAGTGCTACCTTAAATATAGATTGCGAATATTCTACTGATGGTGAGCAACTAGATGACATGGCAGGTTATAATATAATTGTTAGAATTACTGACTCATCAAAAAAAGATAAATATGGAAATCCTTGGAAAGATAGATTAGCCTTTGCAATATCAGCGGATTTTGATTGGAATTAATAATGAGTGAACTTATAATAGCGTTAGCCTTTTTATTTATAATTTTGGTTTTAGAAAAAAATATGCAGTTATGATTCAGATAGAAGATTCCAACAATGAATGCTACCACATTAATCCTAAAAATGTGGTATATGTTAAAGCAAGAGTTGATCCTGTGAAAAAAGAAAAGTGGTGGAAAATCACTTTTGTAAACGGAGAACAACTTCACACAAAAAATCAAGACGGAGTTAATTCTATTATAAACTCAATGAAATCATAATGAAATATTTAATACTTTTAAATTATCTAGCTTTATTTATATTTGGATGTAGCTCACAATCAACTAGCGTTGTTTACTATCAAGCCTATGATGCGAAGTGGGACGACCCAAGCATAAACCCAATTTTTGAACACGAATGGGAAGCTAAAGACTATGCCCACAGGAACAATATGTCAACAAAACATTCTTTTGATACAAGTCATTCTTATATAGTAAGAGTAATTAATTATCGTTATGAGATAAGGCAAATCAATGATTGGAAAGATGAGGTTCTTTATACTACTGCTTCTTTAAGGGATGCTGAAAGTTATGTAAAAGAATTTGGAGAATCACATTCTGACCTTTACGCATTTGACTTAAAAACAGGTAGCGAAATATCTAATAGTGTAGAATGAGAATTAGAGCGATATTTTGTTGCATTTATTTTAGCATCGCCCCTTGGTGGATATATGAAAAGAAAAAACATTATAGAAGAACCTATTGGAAACATATTAAACTTAATTTTAATCAAATAAAAGTTTGGTTCTTAAAACAAGAAACGCAAGAAGATTTAGATTTTGAGAGAGAAATAAACTCAACTTGGAGAAAAGTTTTTTCAAATATCATACGATAAAAACATGAATAAAGATATTATAGAGCATATTGCCTACGATAAAGGTTACAACAAAGGCTACTCAGATGCACAGGAAAACCTTGCAAAAAAATTTGAAAAAATTTTAAGTAAAAATGCAAATCAATCATACGAAAAAGGCTTTCAAAAAGGGGTGAATCAAAAAAACAATAAACCATGCGTTTGCGGTTTTTGGGGAGACAAAAAATGATTAATTGGATTAAAATTTCAGATAAAATTCCCGAAGAGGGTGTAAGGTTGCTTTATTTCTTTGAAGGCACAGGGGTATGGACCGGCTTTTACTATGGTGGAGACGAAAACTATCCCGATTCAAATGACCATGTATTCGGTAGCAATGTAGGATTCTTAACAGGAGATGTTACTCATTATTGCTATATTGATTACCCCGAAGGTGAAGATGCAGAGTGGAGAGTTGACGCAGATAGAGAATTTTTTGAAGAAACTAAATTTCAAATCAATAAAATGAAAGAACCCATTAGCTAATCATGTTTACAATATCGACACATTTTTAAAATATGTCGATAAAACTGAAAAATATGTACATATATGAAAACATTACATAATACAAAAAATTGCAAATACAGAAAATTCTTGCATAGGAAACTAAAGCACGGCAAAATAAGTGGCAAGTTTTATAAGTTTATTTGTAGAAACTTTCCTTATCGAGTTACTACAAGAGAGGTGACGATTTGTGTCAGTTTAGTTCTTGATGGCAAAATGACTGAGAATAAAGCCATTACCACTTTACAAGGAGCAGAAAGCGAACTAAAGTATCAACAAGAGTTATACAAATCAAATATAGAGTGTGGAAGAAAAATATCAAAAACAACAACTCCATATACAAAACCTCTTAAATGAAAACTTTATTGAGTTGGGTTTTGTACCAAATTGGTCATTTAATTAGCATTTTAATGCGTTGTGATTTATTCGTTTGGTTGTATCCTTTCTATAATAAAATAATGTTATTGAGTTCTAATCTTGACACTAAGGATAAAGTTTGGCATAATTAAGTGTATATAATTAAAATGGATAAAGAATTAGATGGAAATATAAAACCTGTTGAACCAAAAAAATGTTGCGGTTCAGATATGAAGGATTATATTCCCGACCCGAATTGTTGCATCATTGTTCACGATAACACATTAGGATACGGAATGAATAATAAAAAATGGAACGCTTTATCCCATGAAGAAAAATTTAATTACGCAATAAATCATAATTGGAGAACCTATGACGGAAGTTACCTCCGTGAGTTTCAGCCCAAATACGACCCAAATAAACAAAATTTTAGACCTATATAAATATGAGAGAAACAATTTTAAAAGTTTTAAATGAAATTGCTTGCGGAAACACAGGAACTTGTCAAATAAATTTACAATCTAAGTCTGCACAAGAAATGATCGCTGACAAATTGACTGAAGAATTAAAACTCCTAAATATGGATTTGATTGAAGATATAGTTTGCCCTCCTACTGAAGACAGGAGTTAAGATATGGATTTAAATCTCTTAAAGGAATGGGGCGAAGAAAATGATAGAATTAAAAGATTAACTTCTGATTTGCATTTTCTCGTAGAGGAAACTTGTGAGCATTCCTCTTGCTCTTTAAGCGAATTAAAAAAAATTCACAAGAAGATGGGAATGGTTTTAAAACAGGGAATGTTTTGGTTTGAAAAGAAAAATCCTAAAAGATTCATTTACGACTTAGAAGACTTTGTATTTTATCTTGTAGATTTTTTAGAAAAAAAAGACAAAGAAACCTCTTGACTCTATTTAATTAATCTCATAAAATAGGGATTATGTCAAATAAAGAAAACCAAGAGATTCAAGAAATAATTTCTATCACTAAGAATATTAATCATCTTTTTGATAATTGTACTCATAATTTTCAAGTTCATCATTTAACCGAATTAAGCGAGCGATTTGAGTTAGTTTTATCTCAATGTAAGTTTTGGACGGAGACAGGTAATAATGCTCGTCAAATTTATGATTTAAAAAATTTCGGTATGTGGTTTTGCGATAAAATAGCAGAAGTTGAAAAATATAGCGAAGAAAATTCTTGACAACATAATTTTTATTATTTATTATATAATACTATGATAACTCTAGGACTTACTTGCATTAGCGAAGAATTAAAAGAAAAAGACAAGAAGAAATATTCTTTTCAAACAATGACTCGAAAGAGGTTTCACGCTCTCGAAAAACAACAAGCAATTAATCAGTTGTCAGAAAGAATCTTACATAATGCGATTGCCACAAGATACATTATTAATCATTGTGCGTTAAATAATATATTACATTACCGATTGAGTTCTGCTTTATTCCCCCTCATTACTGACGATCAAACTGATGTAAACCTTGAAGACCTTCCCGATTTAATTAAAATAAAGGAAGAACTCTCTTTTGCAGGTAAAATTGCGACCAAATTTAATATATCTATCGGTTCTCACCCCGACCAATTTAATGTTCTTGCCTCTCTAAATAGAGATGCGGTAACTAGAACAATAAATGAACTAAATTTTCAAGCGAGTGTTCTTGATATGCTAGGTCTACCCCAAGATCATACTGCACCAATGAACATTCACATAAATTATAACCCAAAAGAAGGCGAGCATTGGCAAGTTGTTGCTACTAGATTTTTTCGCAATCTATCCATGTGCGACAAAGGTGTTTATAAACGATTAACTATTGAGAACGAAGATAAAGGTTTCTTTAATGTAGATAACTGCATTGAATTTAGCGATTATTTATTTAAAACATTCGGTGCAATGATTCCTGTTTGCTATGATAACTTGCACGATTATTGCAATCCATCAGAGTTTGGTATAAGTGTCGCATATAATGCTGAAAGATGTGCGTATACATGGGTCAAACAAACCGAAGAAGTACATCTTGGCGATGGCAATTTTATCGCCCCTGTCTTTCATTGGTCAGAAGGCACTCCCGAAAAACCTCGATCTCATGCAGAATATTTTGCTCTTGGCAATACCCCTCCACATATTGCTATCGAACCAAATAAAGAGGCTAAATGGGAATGCGAAGTAAAAGGTAAAGACAAAGCTATTCGTCTTTTGAGAAAAGATTTAATTAACGCTTGACAAACTTTTATATGTCTGTCATTGTTAATGAACGATGAGTAAAGATATTATAAAAGAAATAAAACAAGATCGAATAGATCGAATAAATAGGCTAAAAGAAACTATTGCCGAGCATAACCCCGAAGCATTACTTGCAGATGGGCTTGATAATGCAATACTTGGTTACTCTACTGAATTAAGGGTTATTTATTCGGTTGACCAAATCATGGAAACTCTTGTCGAAAGAGATGGAATGACTCCCGATGAAGCAATAGAGTATTTTGAGTATAATATATCTTGTGCTTATGTTGGCGAATATACTCCAATTTATATGTACGAGGAATAAATTATGACCGATCCATTACTTGAAGAAATAGTTTGGTCTAAAGGTAGAACCAAAGCAGAGATGGCAAAGCAAACGACTTGGTCTAGCTTAAAAGATTGGAGTGGGCTTAGTGGGTTAAAAATCTTGTGCTTCGACCATAGCGTCAATGTCGCAATTACTGCAATTACTAGTCAAGGAGTAAGTCATAATAAATATTTGCAGATTCCTGTTGACAAGATTGATGAGGTATGTAAGACTCTTATGCAAGCAAAGAAACTAATGGAAAGTAATAATGAAAAAATATAGATTATCAGTAACAGAAGAAATTGGTGGATACATTGTAGTTGAAGCTAAGAATGAAGAGCAAGCAGAAGAAATTGCAGAAGAATTACTTGATGAACATGGTTGTCAAGATCTTTTTTACAATCATAATTTAACTAAATATCATGGCGATCAAACTCATGGAGATAGAGGAGTTTTTAGTTGCGAGGAAATATAATGAAAAGATTTGAAATAGAGATAGCAAGCACAACTTATCGCACTTGGTTTATTGATTCAGAATCGAAAGATGATGCAGTCAGTAGGGCTTTCGATGAAATGGAAGCTGATTGGGAAATAAGCAAAGCATGGAAACAAAATGCTGAAGTTAGTTTGGTGGAAGAAAAAGAAAAAGAATTAGAAGAAGATTCAATGGAATTAAAAGATTCTGAGCTTGACAAGTTAGAATAAAACCTATAATATAAAGATATGAAAATTACAGAATTAGAAGTAAAAGAAAGTTTTGATGGTGAATTATATTTTCGTTTACCCGATGATCTATTAAAGAGATTAGGATGGGAAGTCGGTGATGAATTAAAATTTATCCCACAAGATGATGCTTTTATTATTAAAAAAGTCAAATATGAAACGATTGAGCTTGAATTTGACGAAGAAGAGTTATTAAAATATATGAGGCTTGCACATGAAGAAAATATAACATTTAATGAACTTTGCGAAAAAGCTATGGAAGAACAAATAAAAAAATTAGATGAAGATAACGATAAATAATTATAATAAAACTTATAGCGTTGAGACTGACGAAGATGTAGATGCAGAAAGTCTAGCAGATATGTTTAAGGGTTTAATGATAAATATGGGATACCATCCAAGTAATGTAGATGAATTATTCAATACTGAATACAAATGGTTTACTCAAGAAGAAATAAACGATAATAGACAGGGTCATTTAAGGGTTGACGAACATGAACATTGATTATAAATTATTAAAAGAACAGAGGGATCATCTTTTATCTATCTTATGGCATGATAACAAAGGAGAAGGTGTTCATGGATTACTTGACGAAGAAATGGGTTGGGGAATTGTCCATCTTTTAGATGAGTTGCTTGACCAAAACCACAAGAAAAATAATGAGTAAAAAAAGAGAATATTGCGTTGGAGTAAAAATAATTAATTGTTTTTATGTTGAAGCAGAAAGTCGTGAAGAAGCAGAGGAGATCGTAAGAGAATATGATCCATACAAGACTCTCGATGACTGCGACTTTAATATCGAATATGCTGACCCTACAAATGGAGAAATAGCATGGAAAATAAAGGCAACTGAATACGATATTATTGATGACGAACATGGAAATGTACTATATTAAATTATGAAATTAACTAAATATCAAAAAGCTAGATTACTTGAACACGAATGGGATGTAGTACAAACTGAAAGTGGGGAAAATTGTTCTTGGATAGGTATTCAACCCGAAGATGGTGAAGTTTATCAAGTCGCACTTGATGTTTTTGGCTTGACAGACACAGGTAAAGATATTAAGCTACTCGTAGTTGGAACACAAAATGAAGAATCATGAATTTAGGACAGGCACTAGAATTAGTTTTAAATGAAGCAGAAGTTTCTGCTATCGGAGAAAATACAGAAGAAAACCAAAAAGTTTTAAAAGCAGTAGAATTAATTGAAATTTTTTACGAAGAACACGGACATCAATTTGAAAATTACGAGGTTGAAGCATGAGAACTACACAAAGACAATTAAGAGAGGGTAATCCTACTATTGACGAAATGAGATTTGATCTCGCAGAGCAGGAAGCAATGAACATGAGTGTAACCGATATTATTGATATGCTAATTTATGGAATCGAGCCACTTGATGAATGTCCCGACATTCAAGTTAGAGAAGAATGGGAGATGACATTTGGTGCATTAAAAAATTGGGAGAATAAAAAATGAATAACTTTCTTGATGACGAAGAAAAAATGGAGGATTTTCATGTTTTAAGTAAACAAGATTTTCTTTCAAGTTATTCTTATCTTACAGAGACAGAGTATAATCTTACAAGAATGGCTTTAAATAACTCTATGTATCTTGACAATTCAAATACATGGAGAATGGAGTGTGGTTGCACAGAGGCTAATGTTTTGGACGGCAACCATAATGTATGCAAAAATGGATGAAGTAAACCTCTATCTTTCCGATTTAATCAAGAAAAATGAACTTTCTTACAAAGAGGGTGAGAATTTTGTTGACTTTGCCTACGATTTGTATTTGAATGGTGACAACGATGAGGAAATTGAGTACCGAATCAAATCAGAAATCAAACAACTATTAAAAGAAAAAGAAAATGCAAAATTATTTTGAAAATCAAAAAATTCATTGGGATCAATTTAGTCCAAAAAATATTATATTTAAGAGCAATGCTATTACCAAAAAGCTATTGCCCGAAGAAAATATTATGTCTTGGAAGACTAAAGAAAGTCGCCATAGTGCAATAGCCAAGAAGACAGGTGCTACTCCCCATTCCAATACAAATTGGAATAATCAATCATATACATGGTATTCTAGGGATAGCTACAAGGCAGTCTTCGTGCAACTAACAGATGTCAAGCAAGAGTTTGTTTGTGCAAATATAGATTTTGTAAATTATATGCCCAAGAAGGATAGTCTTGGAGGTATTATAGCAGGGCTTGATGCGTTAGTTTATATCAATTCTTTTCACGATAATTTTGAATGGAAGCAACAAGCAAGTGGCAATTATGGGAAAGTAAAAGTAAACCAAACTTCTCTTCCCGATGGCGAAGGTTATAGAATTGCATATGGAGGGCAAGGAGATTCAAATTATCTTACTGCTAGTGAATTCATCGAAATCGTTGATATATCAGAGGCAGTTCGTATGTTTTTGATAGAGAGGGTTTTAAAACTCAAGAGAGGACTTCTTGAGGAAGATAAAAAAGAAGAAGAAATTATCGCTTTTGCGTAAACTGAAAGGAAAATATTATGGGATTAGATATGAGTGCGTATACCATTGATGAAAATGGCGAAGAAGAATACCTTGTCGAATGGAGGAAGCACAATCGTCTTCATGGTTGGATGGAAGAACTTTGGGAAGATAAAGGCAAACCATACGAAGGTAATTTAGATGACCTAGATTCTAGTGGTATGGGAGAATTTAATTGTATTCCTGTTGAGCTTACCTTAGACGATTTAGATCAATTAGAAGCAGACATCAATGAAAAAGTTTTACCCGAAACAGGTGGATTCTTTTTCGGAGGTGATTCTTTTGATTGGGAAGATGATGATGGAAACCCTCCAAAAGAAGGAGATTATTATTACAAGAAGACTGATCTACAATTCATTGAAGATGCTCGCAAAGCAATTCAACAAGGAAAAAAAGTTTATTATAATAGTTGGTGGTAATTTATGAAAATTAAAATAGGTTTAAGAGGTAGTTCAGATGCAGTAAATGCGATAATCATTAAAATAGATGATCTTATGCTTGTAACTGCTGACAATCTTTTTCTTAATGGCGAAGAAAGCCGAATTAAAATGGGAGAAAATATTATCAAATTACTTGATGCTTTAAGCGTTGACAATGAGATTGAAATAGGTGATAGTGTTCAACCTATGATTGAGCAAGAATTAAACATGAAAGAGGGGGCATTAAATAAATACAAATCAGAGTAGCTCAGTTGGTTAGAGCGTTGGAATCATAATCCAAAAGTCGGTAGTTCGATCCTACCCTCTGATACCAAATTTATAAACAAATATGATAACCGAAACAGAAATACAAAATTTTCTTTATGAAATAGATGACGAATTGAGTGACGATCAAATAAACTCATTAGCACAAAAAATATATAACAATCAAAAAATATTATTTAGCTTATTTGATAAAGTATCAGATAAACCTTGTGTTTGTGGATTTTGGGGTGATAAATAATGGCACATGATGAATTTAATAGTGGAGCAAGGTATGGTTACAATAGTGCCTTACGAATCCTTAGAGAAGTTGACAGGGATTTGAAAACCCCCAACATGGATGACACTTGGGGAGATGGGTACATTACATATAATGTCTCCAAAGATTTAATCTACAAAATATATGAAGCGATTAAAAAAGATAAGGAAGAATGTACCGATGACCAATTTAGTTAATTGCATTAAAAAAATATTTCGATTACCTAGAAAAGATACAGAACCCAAATTATCTGCATCACAAATAGATGAATTAATTGAACTAAATAAAGATATATTAGTTAATCTTGGAGATGATGCAGATTACGATGGCATGGGCAATTACGGAAGATTCCCGCCAATAAAAAAATAAAATACTCTTGACATAATTTAAATCTTCCTCTAGTCTTATGGCATGATATTGGAAGAAGCAAAACAACTCGCCCTCCTTCACATGGAAGAGCATGAAATTTTAGATAAATTCAAATTTTTCTTTGAAGATTGTAAGCGTAGTCTTGGCAGATGCCATTATGGTAGAATTAAAAAAATTACTCTATCAAAGTGGTATGTTGAGAATAATAAAGAGGAATTGGTTGAGGATACCATCTTGCATGAGATTGCTCATGCTTTAGATTATTTGGAAAGAGGTTATTCCAATCACGATGCTCCTTGGAAAAAGATTTGCGTTCGTATTGGTGCTAGACCCGAAAGATGCTCTAAAAACGCAGATAAACCCGAAGGTCACTACAAGTATTCAGTTACCTGTTGCGACAAGACCTACGGCAAGCATAGGAAGAGCAGAGGTCGCACTTATAGTTGCCCAAAATGCGGAAAGCGTATAAAGTTTACAAAAAACTATTGACAACCATACAAAAACAATTTATTGTCATTATTATGAACACATCAGAAGCATTCCTAGCAAGTATAAACGAGTCAATCGCAAACGCAGAGAAGGTAGCAAATTCTATCCCCAAGAAAGGTCTTAATGTCTATCTTGATAAGTCAACTATGGTTATGCAAACCTTTAGTGATCCTAGTGCATTTGAGTATGCCAAGCAAGCAACTGCTCGCAAAGGTCAATCAAGTATTCTTAGAATGCAGATGGATGGAGCAGGTAGAACACAAGCAAAAGCATTATGAACTTAGAAAACGAAATAATTAATTACATGGATAAAGTTGTGGAAGATCATCCCGAAATTCCATCTTATATTCTACAAACTATTTTAGAAGATATTTTGTCAATCACTAATAATGAATAAATCAAATTGTTAATCAAAAGTTGCAAAAATGATTCACAACGCATGATAAAAGATGCAAAATATTAGTTTAACTATATAAATACAAAGTTTCTACCAATAACACAATAAAATGCTTGACATATCATGCAAATTCACTAATCTTGATTAAACAAAAAGACGATTGCCATAGAAGCAAAAACCACTATCGTTAAAAAAGCATCCCACATAGTTAAAAAATCCATAGAAACAAGATACACATAATGAGCGAAAAATTACCAACATACGAAGAGTGGACAAATAATATGGATTTAGAAGATCAAATAAAATTCTATTATGATGTTGACATTGATAATTATTTAGGTGATCCTTGGCAAATAGTTGCAGAAATTGCAGAAGAATGCCCTAATTGGAAAAAAGAATTTAGAGTTAATTTTAAAGAATACTTACAAGAAAGAGAATATATAAAATGAAACAACCTATATACGATGGCACAAATGAAGATGAGTGCGAATATTATGATGTAGTACAAGGAGAGATTGAATATAAAAAAATGAAAAAATTAAAAGAAAAGTTAAAAACAAATATTAAATACCATATAGATAGAATAGCTGAAACAGGCTCATCATCATTTTCTACTTGTGATTATAGTGGGTGGGATAAAGATATTTGGAATTATAGACATTCTATTATTGACAAATTGACCGATGAAGGTTATCGTGTTGAAAGTGCAGTCAATCATGGGGTGCTAGATGTAACAATAACTGCAAATATAGAATTATAATGACTTGGAGAAATCACGAAACAACAGGCAAAGTAAATAAAGTGTGGACTAAGAGTCCACAAGAAATGCTAGATTATTGCCTTGAAATAGACAAAGCAAATGGTTTGCACAAAACAGAAGATTATAGTCCTGCATTTTACATTGGCAAGTCTCTATCTTACATTCGTGAGGTTTACGAGCAATATGTGGGTCTTGATAGTCTTAGCGAAGTAGAGCAAATAGAGAATGGATATTATAAATTGGAGATAGAATAAGAATTATGAATGAAGAAAAATTTTATTACGATAGTTTTACAGGAACTTATTTCTTGCATGACGAGGAATGGGAAGAACCTATGGAGTTTACAGAGCAAGAAGCAATCAACGAAGGCATTCTGCTAGATGGTTTCAACGAAGATACATGAAATATAAAATGCAACTAGGAATAACCCATGAAGAGATCATGGGTTTATTGGGTGGACAACCATTGGAATTCATTTTTCAGAACAATGAAGATTTACCCAACATTAAAGTAGAGATCAAAGAAGTAGGGGATGATTCTGCTCTTTTTGAACAAATGGAATTAAGTGTTGACACATTATCAGAACAAGTCTAGTCTTATTAAATCATGCAAGAATACAAAACACCTGAACTTACTTTTACTAACCCGCTTAATGAAGGAGATAATTACAGAATGAACGAGTGTGTAGAACAAATCGCACAACTTATCGATCAATATTTTGATACTGCAATCGAAGATGTTACTAGGATCAACGATTTAGTTGACCAAGAAATTGTTGGAAGTTGGAGAAGAGAAAGAGATAACCAAGTAGAGGTTAATGGAGGAAGTAAATAATGGATAATAATCAAGTAGCACTTAGAGTACATGAGTTGGAGAACGCAACAACTTTCAAAGAAATTTTTAATGTTTATGTCGATGCGTTGTCTGCTCCCAAATATGATGACGAGGGTTATTTAAATCTTAATTACGAGAAAAATTTAGCAAAAGATTCGCTTGATACTCTCGCAACTTTCCTAGATAATAGCCCTTTGAGCGTAGCACAATGGGGAGAAATGGATAGAATGAAACATGGAGTACAAGCATAAATGAACCAAATAGAAGCAATAGTTTACCACAAAGATCAAATGTCTCTCGATTTTAATTGGAAAGAATTTGATGACGAGTTAATTAAACGAGAAGCAACCATTTCCGTAGAAAACGGAGAGTATGAGGATTGGCATCATGCTTATGAGACTCATTGGGAAATGTGGGAATGTGGAGATTTAGTGTTGACAGGATCATACTAATAGAATAGGATTTAATAATGAAAAAAACATATAGAGTACCATGTTCATGGGAAGTTTATGCTCAAGTAGAAGTTGAAGCAGAATCTTGGGAAGAAGCAATTACCAAAGTCGAAAGTAATAGTGTTCGACTACCAACAGACCCCAATTATGTAGACGCTTCTATTGAAGTTGATTTGGAAATAATTGAAGAGGAGATGGAATATCCAAATACTTTTGATTTGGTAGATTAATTTCTTGACATAATAATAAAAACAACATAGACTTGTAACATGAAAGAAATTATAGGAGACGATTACCCAACTTACGAAGATTCAGTCAACATGACTTTAGCTGAACAAAAAAATAAATCAAGTTATA
>JAAHTG010000815.1_pt1 | contig 24807 bp, 19 predicted proteins | sample 6116081 | NCBI WGS metagenome assembly JAAHTG01 (sample SAMN13939989, study PRJNA603662) | sponge metagenome | isolation source: marine sponge | host: Mycale hentscheli | place: New Zealand | collected 2005 | reverse complement strand
AGGTGAATATACACCCTGCGATTTTCGCACTGTCGAACCCCACATCACGGGCAGTATGTACGGCAGAGCAAGCATACGCATGGTCAGACGGGCGCGCCTTCTTTTCCAGCGGCAGCCCATTTGCACCGGTTGACTATGGTGGCCGCACTCACAGGCCCGGCCAAGGCAACAATGCCTATATATTCCCTGGCATCGGACTGGGCGTAATCGCCAGCGGCGCTACACGCATAACAGACGCCATGTTTATGGTCGCCGCGCGCACGTTGGCTGACATGGTAAGCGAAGATGACCTCGCCGCCGGGGCACTTTATCCGCCGCTGACCGACATCCGCGCGGTTTCGCTAGCCATTGCAGTAGAGGTTGCCAAAGAAGCTTTTGCCAGCGGCCTTGCAACCAAAGAAAAACCCACTGATCTTAAAGCCCATACAGAGGAGTTGATGTATGAACCGGTCTATTAATTCCACGCGACAACTATTGATCTCATTTGTGCTGCTGCTCGTCGGCACAATTTCGGCGGCGGCACAGTCGCAGACCGATTACTACGGTCTGTGGTGGAACGAAGACCGGACCGGCATCGTAGAACTCAAGGCCGTTGACGACAGTATTGTTGGCATCACGCGTTGGGGCAAAAAGCCGGACACTGACCGGAACAACCCAGACCCAACACTCAGGGATCGTAGTCTGTCTGGTATAACCTTCTTATGGGGTTTTAGTTATGTCCCTAAGAAGAATCGCTGGAAAGATGGCAAAGTTTACGACCCTAAAAACGGCAAAACTTACGATGCTAAACTCTCACTGGCGAAAGGCGGTAACATCCTCAAGATGCGCGGCTATGTCGGCGTGTCTTTATTTGGCCGCACCGCAGAGTTTGAGCGGGTAGCTGCCGAAGAATTGCCCTCCTCATTCAATAAATAGTGGGCTTTTTGTTAGCAGCCTTCTGAACCGACATAATCCATGATAATAACAAAACCCTGTTTTCAGCTTAATCAAAAGGGGGATTTTGTGGTCAGGTTTTTTGCGCGGTTTCTTATTCTTTGTCTTTTTTCCATTCCCGTGATTGGTCAAGACATTATTGCTTTAAAAGGCGGCCGGATCATTGATGGGCACGGCGGCGAGCCAATCGTCGACGGTGTAATTATCATGCAAGATGATCGGATCATCGCGGTAGGCTCCGAGGGCGACACACCGATTCCGGACGGTACAAAGGTCATAGACACCAATGGCATGACTGTTATGCCAGGCTTGATCGATATTCATGTGCATTTTGATATTCTGGGCCACAGTGATTATGGCCATTGGTTCGGCACCTATGAAGACCGTATGAGAACAGACATTATGCCCGCCGCCGCCAAAGCCATGTTGATGGCTGGCGTCACCAGCGCCCGCGATCTGGGCGCAGATGTCAGCAACATCTTCTGGCTTAAGGAACAAATTAATTCTGGCCTGCTGCCAGGTCCGCGCACCTTCATCGCCGGGCCTTTCTTGCGCAAAACTGCCACCGCCTTTGTCTCCGACAACTATAAGGACACCTGGGTGGTGAAAAACCCAGGTGATGCGCGCGAAAAAGTACGCCAACTGGCCGAAATGGGCGCCGATGTGATCAAAACCCAGGACGAAAACCTGTCTGAGGCAGAGTTGGCTGCCATTTATGATGAAAGCCATAAGCTCGGATTACGCGTTGCTTCGCACATTTATGCGGCCGACGCGATCCGCACTGCACTGAAAGCAGGCATCGGCGCGTATGACACCATCGAACATATCGGCGAATTTGAAGCGATGACCTACGACGATAATATTGTGCATATGATTGTCGACCAAAAGGTTGCCATGGCCGCCACCATCATCGCCCGCGACGGACTGCGGCAGATTATCGAAAATCCGGAGTTAACTGACGATCCGCGGTGGGTACGCGATTTGCCCACCGATATTTACGCTGATGTGCGCAAGTCATACCGAGCCACTGACCTAAGCAAGCACCCACTGTATGACAAAGCCAATAAGGACCGCGCCGGACGCATGTCGAAACTACGGCAGCTAAAAGACGCTGGTGCTATTTTCACCGTTTCAACCGATTCAGGCACCCGCGCCAACCCTCACCACGATGCCATGTGGAAAGAGATGGTGCTATTGCAGGTAGAGGCAGGCATGAGCAACATGGAAGTGATTGTCGCAGCAACCCACACCAATTCCATTGTTATGCAACAACAGGACACCATCGGCACACTGGAAGCCGGAAAGTTCGCCGACATCATTATCGTTGACGGTGACCCTCTGGCCAATCTCGCCGACATGCGTCGGGTAAAACCTGTGATTAAAGGCGGCGAATTGATCCGTTAGGCCACAGCAAGCCGAGGATCGGCGCTGATAGCACCGCTGATCCAGCCACCACCAAGCACGCGGTCATCGTGATAAAACACGGCGGCCTGCCCCGCCGATACGCCGGATTCTGGCTCTAGCAATACAATCCTCGCTGTGCCCTCCTCGCCCGCGTAAAGCTTTGCAGAGACGCCAGGCCGGGTTGAGCGAATTTTAGCAATTACAAGTAAGCCGTCTTCGGGAATATCCTCGCCGATCCAGCTAACTTCCTTAACCATAATTTCGCTGGTTTGAAGGGCTTCTTTGGGCCCAACAACCACTCGCCTTCGCGCTGGGTCCAGCTTAAGCACATACAAAGGCTCTTCAGTGCCGCCGATGCCAATGCCGCGGCGCTGACCGATGGTGTAGCGCACAATACCTTTATGCTCGCCGAGAACGTTGCCGTCGATATCGACGATATCACCCGGCTCCATCGCGCCGGGACGCAGGCGTTCAATCACACTTACATAACCACCTTCTGGCACGAAGCATATGTCCTGACTGTCCGGCTTGTCTGCAATGGCCAAACCAAAACGTTCCGCATGGGTGCGAGTCTCGGCTTTATCCATTCCGCCAAGGGGAAAGCGCAGAAAGTCTATTTGTTCCTGAGTACTGGCAAACAGGAAGTAGCTTTGGTCTTTGCCGTCATCCACACCGCGCAGCAAATGTGCCTTACCGTTGTCACCGACAACCCGCTGTACATAATGGCCGGTTGCCATACAGTCCGCGCCTAGGTCCTGTGCTGTTGCCAGCAGGTCTTTAAATTTCACGGTTTGGTTACAGCGCACGCACGGGATCGGAGTTTCGCCCTTAATATAACTATCTGCGAAATCTTCCATTACCTGTTCTTTAAAGCGACTTTCATAATCAAGCACATAATGCGGTATATCCAGCTCTTCCGCCACACGGCGAGCATCGTGAATATCCTGCCCCGCACAACAAGAACCTTTTTTCTGAACCGCGACACCGTGATCATACAATTGCAAAGTAATGCCAACCACGTCGTAACCCTGTTCTTTTAACAGAGCCGCTGTAACAGAGCTGTCAACGCCGCCGGACATGGCTACAACAACCCGCGTTTCTGCGGGTGTGCGGTTGAAGCCTAAACTGTTCAAAGCTGTTGTCATGGCGACGGTCTTTCTATGTATCTAGCACCGGAACACTAGATGTTTGACAGGCATATAAGACCGATAGAGCCTTGAGGCAAGGGATTCCGACCTGAGCCACACAGGGTATTTTTATCCGGCAAGAATCTCCCTTTAACAAATTTGGAATCTGGCACTGTCATTTGAAGGCCTTGCTATACGCCGCTTTTAACCAATTTGGAAAACTGGCCCGCGCTTTGCTTATTACTGAACCACACGAATGGCGAGCCACAGAAATGGCGGAACATCGAACCTGTAAGTAACTATAGATGAACCCTGTCGAGAACCCACCGATACAAATGATGCAGGCTTTTGGAGCCGCACCTACCGACTCTGCCGCCTCGCTGGCTGCCCTTCAAAGCACAGCGAGCGATGTTGACGCCGCTTTAGTCGCCCAGTTTAGCGGCTATGTTGAAAACGGCGACCTAGCTTCCGGCGCAGTAGCAAGTACGGCCTTCACTGACATGGCCAAGGCGCGCACGCAATTAGTCCACGGCGTTCCAACAGACGCTGCTTTTGCAGTGGACCCATCTGCTGCTGCACAAGCCGATCTTGTCATTCAGAACCTGCCTGCCAATTCGTTGACGCTAAAGGCACTTATAACTGATGGTGCCGCGGCCAACGGGCAAATAACACCTGACGCCGCCGAAGTCTTTTCGCTGGCGGTTAACTATCACTCTGCTGCACCGGCCGCCCTGTCAGCAAGTGACCTAGAGGCGTTACAGTCTGCTGCCCCTGCGAACTTTGCATCGCTTTCCATCGCACCAGCAATCGACAACTCCGCAAACGCAACTGGAGCCCTATCACTTGGTCCAATAGCGGGCGCGCAAAATCACACAGTACCCGGTCAGTTCTTACCCGCATCTGACTTGAAGTTTCTCTTTAGCGAAACCCCCACGCTGCCAGCAGCTACAGCGACCAGCGACCAATTGATGCCGACTGGCGTTACTTATAGCCCGAACTCAACACTGGTGACAGGTGCGCCCGGCGCGCAGCAAACCACTGAGCCAACAACTGGACCACTTGCGGGCACATCAGCGGCACCCACACTGACATCCACTGAAGCTGCTGCTTCACTGACGAGCAATTCTCCTGCGTCATCCGAGCAACTGGGCCTTCTAGGGGGCAAATCCAGTGCTTTTGAAGGAGGAAACGTACTTTCCAGAGCCAATGCCGCTGCTGCAGGCCTGCCCGCTCATGGATCACAACAGAATATTGATGCAAAGCTAGAAGCAGACGGTCAAATACTGGCAGTAGCCCAAAAAGCACCGGCCGCAGCCGGCACTATGGGAATAACCGCATCGCCTTCAAAAGCAACTCAAATTGCTCAAGCCCAAGTTCAGGCCCAGGCCCAAGGTCAGAATGGCGCTCCAGTAGCAGCAGCGTCGGCACAAATGACCAATTCCGGCGCTGAAAACACCGTAAAACGGGATGCCAAGACAACAGACTATCTAACCGGTGACGCTCCAAAAACAAAAAAAGCTGCGGCGCCCGTGACTGCAGCGCTTAACCCTGCACCCTCAGCAACTAGCGGAAGTGTGAACTGGACATCTCCGTGGATCACGCCGGAACGTGTAACAGGATGGCCAGATGGTTTTGCGACCAGTCTTGTTTCAACCGGCCTTGGCGGCCTGATGGGTAACCAAGGTGGATTGTCTGGAATGAGTATGCTCGGCGGTCAGCCAAATGCCGCACTCGGCGCGCAAGTCACCAAGCAATTGAATTTGAATATGACCCGCGCTGTTAAAGCTGGCGAACAAGAATTTTCCATGCGTATGGATCCGCCCGAACTGGGCCGGGTATCAGTAAAACTGCGATTTGGTCAAAACGGTTTGGTCAAATCACAGATTATGGCGGAACGACCTGAAACGCTTGAGCTACTGCAACGCGAAATGCGCGGCCTGGAGCGCGCCATCGAAGCAGGTGGACACAAGTCGGAGCAAGGCGGCATCAGCTTTTCGCTAGACAGCGGCAGCCATGAAAGTGCTGGCAAGGCTTTTGCCGAAGCACTGCAGCAAGACCGCCTGAAAGAAGAGATTGAAGGCCGATCCGCCGAGCACGACGACGGTATTTTGACCGATGATGGTACCGAAATCGAAATTGACCTTGATGAGATATTGGCCCACGTCACGCCGGAAACCGGCCTTGATGTACGGGTATAAAGGAAACAGTTATGATTGATGCAGTAACAGCTGCCACAGCAAACGGCGCCGCCGCACAGGATGGCAAGAAACTGGCTGAAGACTTTGATGACTTTCTGGTTCTTCTGACCACACAACTTCAAAACCAGGATCCGCTTGACCCAATGGACAGCGGCGAGTTTACCCAACAGCTGGTGTCTTTCACTGGTGTCGAGCAGCAAATTCAGCAGAACCAAAACCTTGAGCTGCTTGCCAACTTGTCACGACTACAAAACCTGGCCAGTTCAGCCAGCTATCTGGGCACGGACGCTCTAACAATTCGTGATCTCGGTGACCACAACGGTACTGGCATCAAATGGCAGTATCAAAATACAGCCGTCACCGACGTGCTAACACTGGAAGTCCGCAACAGTAGTGGCGATCTGGTTTATTCCGAAACCGGCGAAACCGGCCTTGGTTTTCACGACTTCAACTGGGATGGCCTTGATGACAACGGTAATCTGGTTGAGGACGGCAACTACAAACTTCAAATTGTAGCCAAAAATGACGACGGCGACGAAATCTCGCCCAACATCTTCGTTCAGGAAACAATCACAGCAGTGGATACAAGCGGGTTTGAGCCGGTGTTCACGGTCGGACCGAACGCGGTCGGACAAACCGAAATTCTGGAGCTGATCTATAACGGTTAGCTCAACTAATAGCCGGACCGAAGCGCCCGGATTTACCCCAAAGGTCTATTTATGTGACCGGCGGAACCAACGAGCAGAAAGCCTACAATACTTGTAACGCAAAAGAGTGTAGGAGAAGAAAAATGGCATTCACCGCTTTAGCAGCAGGTGTTTCGGGACTCCAGGCCTTTACCGAAGGCGTAGGCGTCATTGCCGACAACATAACCAACGTAAATACCATCGGGTATAAAGAAACCCGATCACGATTTTCAACGCTAGTGACAGAAAATTCGTCGCTTTCAACCTATTCCCCTGGCGGTGTGCGCGCATTCTCGCAAACACTGGTTTCCAAGCAGGGCCTATTGCAGCCATCGGGTTCGGCGACCGACCTTTCAGTTGACGGCGCCGGCTTTTTCGTCGTGCGTAACTCTGATCAGGCCGAAGACCAAACGGGCGAATTTCTTTATACGCGCGCTGGTGCTTTTACGCAGGATTCTGAAGGTTTTTTCCAGAATACTGCAGGCCTGTACCTCATGGGTTGGCCGCTTGATGACGCCGGCGCAATTCCGTCAAACCAAAATGATCCAAGCGAATTGGTTCCGATCAACATTAACAGCCTGAACGGTCTGGGCGACGCGACGTCAAACGTTTCTTTGCGGGCAAATTTGCAGGCCAGTACATCAGTGTTTTCCGGAGTTTACGCGCCAGGCGACATTGCAGCTGGAACTGTTACTCCGGATTTTGAAACCAATTTCCAGATTTTTGACAGCCTTGGCCGATCACAAACCGTCGTATTTTCGGCAGTCAAAACTGGCATCAACGAATGGGGTTATGAACTCACTTTCGATGACGCTTCCTTCCTCGACGGCACAACCCATACCAACGGTCTGATTGGAAGCGGCGACCTTAACTTCAACCCAAATGGTTCCGTTGATCTCGCGACTTCCACTTTGAACGACGTACATGCCAGCGCGGCAGTCACATTGCCCGGCGGTTCCCTAACGTTCGACTATACGACAGGGGCTGGAGTGGAGGTAAGCGATGGCTCGTTTGTCATCGACTTTGGTACTGACGGTGAAACCAACGGTTTCTCACAGCTTGACAGCATCTCAACCCTGATTTCATCCAGTGCAGACGGCGCCTCGTTTGATAATGTCAACGGCGTATCGATCGGCGAAGACGGTTTCGTAACGGCGCTGTTCGATAACGGCCTTGCACTCGATGTGTTCCGTCTACCGGTTGCTATCTTCCAAAACCCGGACGGCCTAACGCGGCGTCAGGGCAATTCGTTTGGCATCTCAGACTTTTCAGGCACTTTTGCGTTGCAGCGTGCCGGTGAAGGCGGTGCCGGAAAAATTGCTCCCAACTCGCTTGAGCAATCTACCGTTGATCTTGCCAACGAATTTTCAGAACTAATTAAAGTGCAGCGGGCTTTTTCTGCCTCCACCAGAATCATCACAACATCTGATGAGATCCTGGAAGAGCTGACCAGGCTGTAATTAGCACCATACACTTCTTTTGCATGAAGCGGGTGGCCGTTTGGCCGCCCGTTTTCAGTGAAAACGATCAAATTTTTCAAGCCGTATCAACAAAATTAGATACAATTTTATCTATTAGGTCTTTGTTAAACTGCAAGCCGCTAAAATGCCCTAAGTCATTCAGATCAATATGATTCGTGACGGTAACAACAGAGTTAAAGATCACTTACATGACCATTGCGACCAAGGATATTACCATACCACCCGAAGGCGATAAAAGCCTTCAACGCATCGACTTGCCAAGCCCGGACACCAAACGTTGGGTAGCTCGCCGAAAAGCGCAAGTTGTTTATGCTGTCCAATCAGGCGCAATCAGCCTAACAGATGCTTGTGAGCGGTATTCTTTGTCGGTCGAAGAGTTTTTGTGCTGGCAAAGGGCCATCGAAAATAATGGCGTTCAAGGTCTGAGGGCGACGCGACTGCAAAAATATCGCGCCGAGACCATGACAACGCCAGCAAAAGCCTAAACCAAATCAGCGCCACCTCCGGGGGCTGCATCCCACTTTTCTAGATCCGTGAGAATAATAATAGGCAACTTTTGCCTAGATTTAACGATCTGTTTACCTTGATCACGTATTTCTCAACCAACGACTAGAAAAACGATGCTTAAATCATAATTACCGGAATGTACGTTGGATAGTTTAATACAATTTTTGCGGAACCTGGGAACAGGAAGACTGCTTCTCATCTCGCTCGTTGGCGCTGGTACACTGGCTTTCTTATTCATAGTCATCGGCGGCCTCAGAACTTCACCCATGACAGCCCTTTATACCGATCTGGATCCGGCAGATGCCGCAACCATCGCCCAACGCTTGGAAACAGACGGCATCCCCTATGAAACCTCAGCCGGTGGTCGCATTGTTCGGGTACCGCAAGATCAAGTGGACAGGCTGCGCCTGCTGCTGGCTGGCGAAGGTTTGTCTGGCGGCGTGATCGGCAAGGAAATTTTCGATCAGGAATCCAGTTTTGGCCGCACCAGTTTTGAGCTTAACGTCAATTATGTGCGCGCAATTGAAGGAGAGCTGTCGCGTACCATCAAATTTATCCGAGCTGTCTCAGAGGCACGGGTTCATATCGTGATGCCCGAACGTCGACCCTTCCAGCGTGAAAGTTCGGGACCGTCAGCGTCTATTTTACTTAAAACCAACGGTGCGCTCGGCCAAGGACAAGCACTTTCTATTCAGGCGCTTGTTGCATCAGCAGTGCCGGGCCTGTCACCCGATCGGGTTACCATATCGGATACGATGGGACGTTTGCTTGTGGACGGCGCGGCTGAAGGCGACTACGCCAGTCTTTCAAGTCTGGAGGACGCCCGACAGTCAAAAGAACAGCAATACCGCTCCAAAATTGAACAATTGTTGTCACGCCGCGTGGGCGACGGTCGGGTTCGCGCAGAAGTATCTGTTGATATGGACATGAGCCGCACAACAAAAAGCGAAACAACCTATGATCCCGACGGACAAGTAATATTGTCGTCAAATGTCCGCGAACAATCAGCGAATGAGAAAACCGATGTGGGCGGCCAGGTATCAGTCTCCAATGCCCTGCCAGACGCAGCAGGAGGCTCTGGCGGAGCCGGCAGCAACAGTCAAACCACCGAGGAAACAACCAATTTTGAAAACTCAAAAACCGAAACCGTCACGGTGCAGGAGCCGGGGCAAATAACCCAAATCAGGGTATCTGTTTTGGTCGACGGCATCAGAACATTGGATGACGGCGGTAACACAACAGCGTACCAGGACCGTGATGCGGCCGAGATAACCCAGCTTCAACAGCTTGTGGAATCGGCGATTCCATATCTGGCAAGTCGTGGTGACACAGTGGTGGTTCAAAGCCTTCGCTTTGTTGACCCCGCGCCTTTGGTAGAAGCTGACCCAGGCTTTAACCTGTTTGGCCTCAGTAAGGCAGACTTGGTGGATGTTCTGTCCACTGGCGGTTCCTTTGTTGCAGTCATTCTTGTGATCTTACTGGTTGTCAGGCCCCTTGTAATTCGGGTGATTGAGGCGATCCCAGATGCACCGCCACCGCCTGACCCGGCACAATTGGAAAATAATGTTCCAGAAACGCCTGCGATTGCAGGCCCGGCCCAGGTAACGCCAGATATTATGGCCGCCGCCGCGGGGGGTGATGAAAATGCCACCGCCCTGGTTATGGCGGCACGGCAACAAGGCTCACTCAGCCTTGACCAGATGGGCACCGACACACGTATAGATGTGGCCCAGGTTGAAGGACGCATTCAGGATTCTGCCATCAAAAAGGTTGCCAACATCATCAAAACAAACCCCGACGAGTCCGTCTCCATTGTGCGCCATTGGCTCTATGCAGACTGATCGCATGTTGACGACGATGACCCTATTCGCAACCAAAAGGACAAAACGTGAGTATTGAGGCAGGCAAATTATCAGGCGCTCAAAAAGCCGCAGCTTTCATGCTTGCAATCGGCGAAGATTCTGGCCGTAACATATGGGAACTGCTAACGGACGACGAGGTTAAAGAGCTTTCCCAGCATATGTCCGCACTTGGTTCGGTAAACGCTCAGGACGTAGAAGACTTGTTTGTTGAGTTCGCGTCCCAAGTGTCAACTGTCGGCAACCTAACTGGTTCGTTTGAAAGCACAGAGCGGCTTCTGGGTAAAATGTTACCCGGCGACCGGGTATCGCAAATAATGGACGAGATTCGCGGACCTGCAGGCCGCACCATGTGGGACAAACTCGGCAATGTAAACGAGATGGTTCTGGCCAGCTATCTCAAGAATGAGTATCCGCAAACCGTCGCGGTTGTTTTGCAAAAAATCAAGGCCGAACATGCAGCCAGGGTTCTATCTGTTTTGCCGGAAGATTTCTCTATGGAAGTCATCATGCGCATGCTGCGTATGGAATCAGTACAAAAAGATATTTTGGACAAAGTTGAGCAAACCTTGAGGGTTGAGTTCATGAATAACCTCGCGCGCACCAACCAGCGCGACAGCCATGAAACAATCGCTGAAATATTCAACTTTCTTGACCGCAGCGCTGAATCCAGGTTTCTGGCCGCACTTGAAGATCGCAACCGTGATTCTGCAGAACGCATCCGTGCCCTTATGTTCACGTTTGAGGATTTGGCCAATATGGATCCAAGTGGTGTCCAGACTTTGTTGCGCAATGTAGACAAAGACAAGCTAGCCCTTGGCATGAAAGGCGCATCTGACACTCTGCGCGACCTATTTTTCTCAAATATGTCCGAGCGCGCTGCAAAAATCTTGCGCGAAGATATGGAAGCGATGGGTCCGGTACGCCTGCGCGATGTTGATGACGCTCAAATGGATATGGTCAACAAAGCTAAAGATCTGGCCGAAGCTGGCGAAATTCTCTTGTCTGACAATAAAGGCGAGGATGAATTGATTTACTAATGACCAGCCCAGTAAAATATACCTTTGATCAGGCATTCGATGGCGGCGCCAAATCCCGCTATGACCTCGAAATCGAGCGGTTAGTTGATGAAGCCAACCAAGCGCGCAAAGACAGCCTTGCCAAAGGTATCGAAGAAGGGCGCACCCAAGCGTTAGGCGAAATTGAAGCCACAACAAGAGATGCTGTGATAGAGCTGACCCGTGTGGCCCAAGAGCTTTTCGATCAGCATCGACAATTGGAATCTAATCTGAAGCAGGAAATGGTGCATTTGTCCTATGCCATAGCCTCCAAACTTTCATCAGCGCTTATTCGATCGAAACCTACAGCAGAAGTGCAGGCGTTAATCGAAGATTGCCTGGCAACCGCTGCGCCAGAGCCAAGGCTTGTGGTTCGAGTTTCGGAAACGGTTTGCGATGAGATCGCCAAACAGATGGATGCAATGAAAAACGCCACCAACTTTACCGGCGACATTGTGTTGATCGGCGAGCCAAAGTTGGCGGCATTAGATTGTCGCGTCGAATGGCCAGACGGCGGCTCTGAACGCAAACATGACGCCATAAAGCACGAAATTGAAGACGCTGTGCAGCGCTTTGTAATATCCGACACCGAACAGAACCCGCATCCGACCGCTGAAGCGAAAACCGGTGCGACAGCTGAACAAACACCGGACGCTGAAACAACCGCACCGCTATAGAAAACCTGCCTGACCGCCGCGTCAGGCCCCAAGTGATAGAACGATAGGGAAGAAACATGGCAAACGAAGGCGATACCACTGAAGACATTGGTTTAACCAACCTGTCATCAGACGGCGCAAACAGCCCTGACCTGGCACCAAAGGAGGACGGTCAAGTTCGCACCGCGCAAGAACTGGAACCTGTGTTCGACGTGCCGGTACGAGTGCAAGCCATTCTCGGACGGTCTACCCTGGAAGTAAGCCAGTTGTTGAAACTCGCTCCCGGCGCGGTGGTCGAATTGGACCGAAAAGTCGGCGAAGCCATTGATATTTATGTGAATAATAGATTGGTAGCTCGCGGAGAAGTTGTTCTGGTTGAAGATCACCTAGGCGTCACCATGACCGAGATCATCAAACTCGACGGCGCGGCAATTTAACCCGCAATGGAAGGATTGCTACGCATATGAGTACGGTTTTGGGCATGTTGACCGCTTTTCTGCTGGTTATCGGTGCGATCCTGCTTGGGGGGTCACCGATCGCCTTCATAAACTTGCAGGGCGTCTTGATCGTGGTGCTAGGCACCTTTGCTGTCACCGCAATTAGCTTCCGTTTACAGGAAATGATATCGCTGCCAACCAACATTTGGACGTTACTGCGCCATGGACAGCGCGATCCCAATGAAGAAGCTATCAAAGTATTAAAAATCGCGGTCGAAGCCAGAAAACATAACGATATACTGATGCTTGAGCGCCTGCTGCCGCGATTGAAAGATACGCCTTTCTTGATGAAATCAATGCAGCTTGTTGTCGACGGTGCGCAGCCCGACGAAATTGAACAAATTATGCGGCGTGAAGCCAGTACTGCCAACGCACGCCATATGCGCGCGGTCGACTTTCTGCGCCGCGCGGGCGATGTCGCTCCGGCGATGGGTCTGATTGGTACGCTGATTGGCCTGGTGCGCATGCTCGGCAATCTTGACAACCCCACTGAAATTGGGCCGTCAATGGCTGTGGCTCTGCTGACAACCTTCTACGGTGCCGTTTTAGCCCATTTGGTCTTCATTCCATTAGCTGCAAAAACCGAACATTGCACCGAAGAAGAAGGCCTGGTGAATAATTTATACGCAATGGGGGCTACGTCCATTCGGCGCAAGGAAAATCCGCGTCGGCTGGAAATGCTTTTGAATACGATTTTACCACCTGCAAAACGCGTGACTTTCTTCAAGTCATAGCCACAGCAGGTTGAAATAGGACGGAGACAAAGGATGAGACTTTTAATCGTTGGAACATTGGACGGACAGCTTGGTGCCGCCAGCAAAATGGCGATGGGCAGAGGGGCGAAAGTCACCCACGCGCCTGATGCGGAAACAGCGCTATCAATCCTCAGAAATCGTGGCGCTGATCTGCTGATGATTGAAATATCCTTGGATATTCCTGCCATTATACCCAAATTACGTGCTGAGCATTTCTCCATCCCGGTGGTTGCATGCGGTATCGGTATCGACCCGAAAATAGCCGCTGCAGCAGTACGTGGCGGCGCCAAAGAATATATTCCCCTGCCGCCAGACGCTGAACTCATCGCAGCGGTTTTGGAAGCAGTGGCAGAAGACGACCAGCCCTTCATATACCGTGATGCCATCATGAAAGAAGTTGCGACACTTGCTGAGCGCATCGCACCATCCGAGGCCAGTGTTTTGATCACAGGCGAAAGCGGCACGGGTAAAGAAGTGATGGCCCGTTTTGTGCACCAAAAAAGCCACCGGGCGAACAAGCCGTTTGTCGCGGTAAACTGTGCGGCAATTCCGGAAAATCTGCTTGAATCCGAACTGTTTGGCCACGAAAAAGGTGCTTTCACAGGCGCTGTTGCCCGGCGAATTGGCAAATTTGAAGAGGCAGACGGCGGCACGCTGCTGCTGGACGAGATTTCTGAGATGGATGTGCGACTGCAGGCCAAATTACTACGCGCTATTCAAGAACGTCAAATCGACCGAGTTGGTGGCTCCAAACCTGTAAACGTGGATATCCGCATCATCGCCACATCAAACAGAAACCTGCAAAAAGACGTGAAAGAGGGCAACTTTAGGGAAGACTTGTTCTTCCGCTTAAATGTCTTCAATTTGCGGGTGCCACCGCTGCGCGAACGCCCAGCCGATATAGCTGCTTTGTCGGTCTATTTTGCAGAGAAATACGCGGAAGTTAATCAGGTAGAAAACCGTCCTCTATCAGATCAAGCTGTTGCAGTTCTTAAAGCGCATGCGTGGCCTGGCAATGTCCGCGAATTAGAAAACGCTATGCACCGCAGCGTGCTGCTAGCCAATGGGCCTGATATCTCCGTTGCAGCTATAATGCTGCCGGACGCTAGCGGCAATCTGACCATGCCGTCCAGCCTTAGTGAAGTTTCAAATGGCACTAGCCCCTCGGCAGACTCAGCAGGCGGCGACCCGGATGATCCGGACGCGCATATCGCGCTGGTCGGCAAGACCGTCGCAGAAGTTGAACGCGAGCTGATCATTGATACGCTTAAGCATTGTTTGGGCAACCGAACCCACGCTGCCAATATTCTTGGTATTTCGATCAGAACACTGCGCAACAAGCTGAATCAATATAATTCGGAAGGGGTACCGGTACCCCAACCTGGCGACGGCGGATCCCGTGTAGCTATATAGACGACGTTTAACCACCACCCCTTTTCGGGCGTTGGTGAAATGGTAGAAAAACTGTATGAGTGACACGGCAACCGACAATCAAGCATCAGGCGAAGCAACCGGCGGAAACTTGGCCGTTACCGCCTTCCTGAACGCCATGAAGCGCACAGACATTGCGTTCGCATTTGGCATGGTTTTCATTCTTATGATGCTGATCATGCCAATGCCCGGCTGGCTGTTGGATATTATGCTCGCCGCAAGTATTACTTTTTCGGTGATGGTGTTGATGACAACCGTTTTCATCAGCAAACCCCTAGAGTTCAACAGCTTTCCAACCATTCTTCTTGTCGCTACCATGTTGCGGCTCTCGCTGAATCTGGCATCAACGCGGCTAATATTATCTGAAGGGCATACTGGCACCGATGCGGCTGGTGAGGTTATTGAGGCATTCGGCCAATTCTTGATGGGCGGCGAAGTTGTTATCGGCATAATCGTCTTCTCCATTCTTGTTATAGTGAACTTCGTGGTGATCACCAAAGGTTCTGGGCGTATCGCCGAGGTCGCAGCTCGCTTCAGTTTGGATGCCATGCCTGGCAAGCAAATGGCTATTGACGCTGACCTTTCCTCTGGTCTCATCGACGAGAAAGAAGCCATCGCCCGGCGAAAAGAACTGGAAGACGAAAGCACCTTTTTCGGTTCAATGGACGGTGCGGCAAAATTTGTTCGAGGGGATGCCGTTGCCGGCATTTTGATCACCATCATCAACATAGTTGGCGGCATCATTATCGGCGTTGTGATCAATGATATGTCGTTCGCCGAAGCCAGCAGCCGCTATACTATCCTAACTGTCGGCGATGGATTAGTTTCCCAAATCCCTGCACTGATTGTCTCGACCGCCGCAGGTATGTTGGTAACAAAAGCGGGCGTATCTGGCCAAATGGACAAAGCTCTGTTCGGTCAACTCAGCGCCGCACCGCGTGCGCTTGGTGTGTCCAGTTCGCTGCTCATCGCTATGGGTCTGATGCCGGGCTTGCCGTTCATACCGTTCGCCCTCCTTGGCGGCACACTAGCCTACACGGCCTATGCAGTCTCGCAGCGAAAAGAACAAAATATTGTTGATGTGGAAAATGCCAAGGTTGAAGCGACGGAAAGCGCCAAACCGGCAGAAGAGCCAATTTCCGCAACTCTTGCAATTGACCAACTGCGGCTGGAGCTTGGATATGGCTTGCTAACCATGATCAATGACGACAGCGGCTTCCGGCTTACTGACCAAATCAAGGCACTCAGGCGTCAGCTGGCCAGCGAAATGGGCTTTGTCATGCCGTCTGTGCGCATCCTCGACAATATGCAATTGCCTTCAAACACTTATGTTTTGCGGGTTAAGGAAACCGAAATTGGCCGAGGCGACATTCGCCCAGGTATGCTGTTGATAATGGACCCCGAAGGGCAGCCTGTGCAGATTGCTGGGGAAGCCACCACCGAACCCGCTTTTGGCCTGCCCGCAACATGGGTAGATTCAGGTTCCCGCGAAGAAGCAAATTTCCGCGGCTACACGGTCGTTGACGCTCCAACTGTTATCACTACGCACCTGACCGAAGTGATCAAAAGCAACATGTCAGACTTGCTTTCTTATGCCGAGACCCAGAAGCTTCTGGAAGATCTACCCGGCGAGCACCAAAAATTGATTGTCGATATTATTCCGACGCAAATCACTACGTCCGGGCTGCAGCGGGTGTTGCAGGCGTTGCTGGTTGAACGCGTATCAATCCGCGATTTGGCGACAATTCTTGAAGGCGTGGCCGAAGCCACAGGCTTCACCCAGAACATCGTCAACATTACTGAGCATGTTCGCACCCGACTTGGCCGTCAGCTTTGCGCCGCATACGCCAATGTGGACGGTCTTGTCCCGTTAATTACACTGTCACCCGAGTGGGAGCAGGCCTTTGCCGAAAGCCTTGTGGGGCAAGGCGAAGAAAAACAATTGGCGATGGCCCCGACCAAATTGCAGGAATTCATAAATTCGATCCGTCTGGTTTACGATCAACAGGCAGAAAAAGGCGAAAGTCCGGTGATGCTTACCAGCCCGCTGGTGCGCCCCTATGTTCGGTCGATCATCGAACGCTTCCGCCCGGCGACAGTGATCATGAGCCAAAACGAAATTCATCCGCAGGCAAAAATCAGGACACTTGGTCAGATTTAGAACTGTGATACAGCCCATTAATTTGAGCCTCGTGCTCACCATTTAAGGACAAGAAAGGTTATGCGTCTAAAAACCTTTCACGCGGCGACAATGCAGGAAGTGATGGACGAGGTTCGCAATGGCCTCGGTCCTGATGCTATTATCGTACAAATTGATGAAGGCGGACACGGAGTGCGTGTAACCGCGGCGCTCGAGGGCAACGCAACGCCTACCCCGCCGGATAACGCGCCAATACCTAATCAGACACCCGTTGAGTTTGAGGTTTCGCACCCGATTCCCAAAACCAAGGAATTCGATTCAGCTGATGTGGCCGCGGTGCTTAACCACCATGCTCTGCCATTTGAAACGGCAGATCATTTCAAAACTGCGATTGCTGCCATTGATGCCAGTAATCTTTCGGAAGCATTCGCCGTTGCCCTGGACACAGTGGTGCGTTTCAGCCCGCTTACTGACAGCACAGCCCGCCCAATCATGCTGGTTGGGCCGCCCGGCGTCGGGAAAACCATCACCACAGCAAAGCTTACTGCCGATGCTTTACTGCACGGTAAAAATATTCACTTAATTACGACTGATACCGTTAAGGCTGGCGGTGTTCAGCAACTTGATCATTTCGCCCAGCTAATGAAACAAACCGTATCCACCGCCGAGACCCATGAAGAATTGGCCGCCGTAATGCGCGCGCATCCAACGGCAGCAGATTTAACCCTGATTGACACTGCGGGAACAAACCCCTTTGATATCAACGAATTGAAGCTGCTATTACAGTTTATTCAAGCCGTTGATGCTGAACCTGTTTTGGTGATGCCTGCCGGGCTGGACCCATTGGACGCACAGGAAATCGCCGGTGTTTTCGCGCGCATGGGATGCGCTCGTTTCATCGCCACGCGGTTGGACGCCGCACGGCGCTACGCCGGCCTGATTATGGCGGCTCGCCCGGGATACCTCTCTTTGGCGGGCATCAGCCGCAGCCCATTTATTGCCGAAGGTTTAGAACCCGCAACGCCGGCAAATTTTGCGAAGCTACTCACGTCTTTGCCGAACAATCGCGCCTTATTTGATAAAAAAGAGCAAAATCAATGACCAAGAAAACAGATAATCCCGATTGTCGCCTGATTACCATTGCTTCGGGAAAAGGCGGTGTCGGTAAAACCTGGCTTTCGGTCACGCTGGCGCACGCATTGGCGCGGCTAGACCGTAATATATTACTGTTTGACGGTGATCTGGGGTTGGCCAATGTTGATATTCAGCTTGGATTGATCCCGGACCGGGATTTGGGTTCAGTATTGGCCGGCGATGCAACGCTCGCCGAAGCTGTAACCAGATACAAAGACCCAGCAGGCATCGGTTTCGATGTTATCGCGGGCAAATCTGGCTCAGGCGCACTTGGATCGCTAGCAACCGATACATTAAGCAAACTGCGTGCAGATCTGATCGATCGAGCCAAGGCATATGATCACGCTTTGCTGGACTTAGCAGCAGGCATCGACCCGTCGGTTTCTACGCTTTCTCACCATGACGGCGAAATACTTGTGGTCATGAGCGGTGACCCCACGTCATTGACCGATGCCTATGCTTTCATCAAATTAACTGTTGCTCGCAACCCCGACGCTAAAATTTCCATTGTCGTCAACAATGTTGCGACTAAAAAAGACGGCGAAAAGGTGTATGAAGCAATCAAGCGAGCGGCGGAAGGATTTTTAAAGATTTCGCCGCCGCTGGCAGGTATCATTAAATCAGATAGCAAAGTTGTTGACGCAATTCGCGCACAGATGCCGCTTTTGGCGCGGCACCCTCAATCCGACGCCGCAGCAGATGTAATGGCGCTGACTGGTCATCTGACCAAATAACCCGTCCACGCCGAAAGGTGGAGGCACAAAATGAGTGATATCGCAGGCCCTCCGGCCCCCAAGGAAATCCAGTCGCCAATACGCGGCGCGGATAAGACCACTCATGTGGCAAAAGACCCGAACAGCGACAATACCAGAACTGGTGGCCAATCGCAGGAACAGGCGACGCGCGATCAAGGCAAGGCTTTGCAAAGCCGTGACCCGGCGGTATCAATTGCTTCGTCCGCGGCACATCTGGTTTCCGGTCAGGAAATCACCCAACCTGTTACCAGAATTGATGCTGAAGGCCGCCCAATCATCGTGACAGACACCGTAACATTGGCACTAAAACCTGACGCCGGATTACAGCCAAACGATACTGTGCATTTGATAGTTGTCGATGCTGGAAAACAGGTGACAGCTGATTTGCTGCGCCAAAACTCTCAACCCGTTGATCCACCAATTCGCCTTTCAGTGACCGTAATCGAAGTGCACACAACGGCTTTAACGAGCGACGTCCCGTCAACGGGTCCGGAACGAAAACCAGAGGCCGCCCTCGATCGGCCCTATAACGCCACCATCTCCGCGAAGCCCCCCGGTGCAAACCAGCCAACCGCAGAACTGACAGCGTTGATCAGCAGGCAAGATACGGTTCCTGCCAGCCCCACAGTACTATCGACACCGGACAATGCGGCTGCTGCGCAACCAGACGGTCCCAAACCAGTAGTAGGGCCAGCTGGTTCAACAATTGCTAGTTCAGCTGATCTAGCAACATTGATCCAGCAGCAAACGGCGAAAGTGCAACCAGCGGCGACCAGCCATTCCTCCGCACCGCCTGTATCAGGGCCCGGTATAGGGCCTGGGCTCAGCGCTATCTCAGTCACCGGGGCGCCGGCAGTCATTCAGTTGCTCGATCCAGCGATTAGCAGAGTTTCACCCGCCGAGTTGGCAACAGTAAAAACTGTGCAAACCATTACAGCGGCTGAGGCAAGAGCACTACCCGTAAGCGCAGCAGCATTCGGTGCCAGCACCGCAATTGGCGAGCTTGCAAAAGCAGACACCACGCGCGGCCAATTTATATTGCCCGCTGCGGACGCAGCATCACTAGCTGGAGAGCTGGTGCGTGTTTCTGTGGATACAAAACCACCTCAACAGCCGGGAGCACCGGCTGAACAGAAAGCCGAGGCCAGCTTCCGCGCATTATTCATTGAAAATAAAACCGGCGCACTTCCTGCAAAAGTCGATGTCATATTAACCGGCAACCCGGCTGCCGGAGAGCCAAACGTTACTGGTTCAGCTGTCATCAACTCTGTGCAAACAGTCGCAGCCTTCTTTGGCGCTGACGGCCCGAAGACCGACTTAAGGCTTCAGACCAATCGCGGCGATATTTCGCTAACAGTTCCGTCAGGCGTTCGTCCGCAAGTGGGCGATACCCTGCGCGTTATTGTGCCCGGTCAAAGTGACCACCCAACAGTTCCCAAAGCCGGACAGCCACAAACCTCTCCGGTAGCGCCGAGCACACAGCCCGATGTACCTTTGGGAACAACTGCTGTTGCGCCAGCCTCAATTGCACAGTCCGTCTCAGCTGTGCCCTTTGAAGGCACATCTAACATTCTGGCCAGTTGGCCTGCAATGGAGGAAAGTCTTGCCGCTTTGCTTGGCACTAACGCTGCTGCTGCAAACAGTCTGGTAAGTAAAACCGCGCAAGGCGGTAACAAGTTAACCAATAGCCTGTTGTTTTTCCTGAAGGCGGCAGGTATGGCAGGAAATTCAAACTGGATGGGCAGCGATGTTGAAAAGGCCCTGTCGCGTTCGTCGCAACTGGCACTTTCAGGCTTACGGTCAGATATTGGACAGATGGCCAGTTTAGCGAGCGAGACAATCGGCGAATGGCGTCCCATCCTCCTGCCTTTTGATGCCAGAGGTGGCGACGTGCCCTTGGCGGCCCTTTTGCTAGGACAAAGACCCGATATCGACCCCGACGCCCATCAAGACAACCCGGGTTTGCGGCAACGAGATAAAGAAGACGCACAGCGGTTTATTTTACAGGTTCAATTTTCGGTTTTGGGTGATATCCAGCTGGACGGCAATATTCTCAAGCAATCATTTGATCTGACTGTGCGCAGCAAAACTGATCTGCCCGCAGCATTGCAACAGGATGCTTCCGCGCTTTTTTACGATGCGCTATCTGCCAATAATTTCACCGGTACAATTGAATTTCGGCAACAGGACGCATTCACTGTCGACGCTGCAGCGTTGATCGAGGGTCATTTGCGCGGCGATAGTACCGGATAAACTCGCCGCCCGCATTCAACAAAACCGGCTGAATTTTTCTCACTCACCCAATTAGTAAATACAGCTTGCTTTCCATCAGTTCGACGAAGAAAGTGTCGCTCTGATCAACACTCTTTATCATCAGGACAAAGGGACAGTTAATGCCGGTAATCATCGCTTTTGTCGCTTGTGTTTTAATCTGGGGTTCAACCTGGTATGCGATCGAATTTCAGTTGGGCGTCGTGGCCAAGGAATGGTCGGTCGCTTACCGTTTCGCGCTTGCCGCAGTACTGTTGCAGGCTTGGTGTATGCTGCGCGGCATGAAGGCAACCTTTGGTGCACGCGGTCATATCGCTGCTGCCGGTACTGGAGTTTTTCTATTTGGCATCAATTACTTACTCGTATACGCAGGCACTGAACACTTGACCTCTGGTCTGGTTGCCATTGCCTTTTCAACGCTCTCGTTAATGAACATATTATCTGCTCGCATATTTCTCCGCACGCCAATCCACTTGCCCGTTCTCGGCGCTGCGGTAATTGGCGTAAGTGGACTGGCCATGGTATTTGGTCATGAAATTTCACAGTTTTCCTGGGCCGACGAAACGATGGTTGGCCTCGCCTTCTGCATGGCAGCAACAGTGACAACCTCACTAGGTAACACCATAGCCGCCTCTGGTACCGCCAAAGCGTTTCCAATTCTGCCCTATACAGCGCTGGCGCTGTTTTACAGCAGTGGGTTTAACATACTGGTGGCGCTAGCGTCAGGCGAACCGATGATATTTGATACTGGCCTGGGCTACAGCGCATCGCTGTTGTACCTGTCAGTATTTGGAACCGTTATCGCTTTTACACTGTATCTATGGTTGATCGCGGAGATAGGCGTAGCGCGAGCGGGGTATATTTCCGTTGTTATGCCGCTGGTTGCTCTAACCATCTCAACGATTTACGAAGGTTTTGTCTGGTCATCGGCAGCGCTAGTTGGTCTGACACTCATTATCATCGGTAATGCGATGATTATTCGCCTCAAAGATGGCGACAAAATTGAACCTGAAGCAAATTCACAACCCAGCTAACCGTCCTGGTTTTGAAGAGCTGCATGAACATTGTCGCAGGCCTCGGCAAGTACACTGCATATGAAGTCTATTTCAGCGTGCGATATAATAAACGGAGGGCACATCACCACTACGTTGCCAACAGGGCGCACAATCAATCCCTGCATCAAAGCGGCCTGCCCCACATGGTCGCAAATGGCGAGCTCCGCTGGGTATTGCTCACGGGTTGTTTTATCTTTGGCGAATTCAATCGCCGCCATCAAACCGCTAATCCGGATTTCACCAACCAGTGGGTGGTCACCCAGTGCAGCTTTTAGTGACGCCTCAAAATAAGGGCCTTTGTCTTCATGCACTGCAGCAATCAGGCCCTCTTTTTCCAGTAGCAAAATATTTTTGAGCGCAACGGCACAGGTGACCGGATGTCCGGACGTGGTGAAACCATGCTGCAATAGAGCAGAATTGCCTTCAATTACACTGGCGACATCGTCGGAAATTACGGTTGCCGACACCGGCAAGTAAGATGATGATAGCCCTTTGGCCAGTGTCATGATATCGGCAGAAAACCCAAAAGTTTCCTGACCAAACCAATGCCCGGTTCTGCCAAAACCACTCACAACTTCATCAGCAATCAGCAAAACACCATACTTGCGACAAATTCGTTCCACTTCTGGCCAATAAGTCGCTGGCGGCACAATAATACCCATAGTGCCCTGCACCGGTTCGCCGATGAAAGCCACTACATTTTCTGGACCGGCCTCCAATATGACGGCTTCGACAGACTGGGCTGCAGCAATACCAAATTCGTCAGGCGTCTGGTCGCCGCCTTCGCGGTACCAGTATGGTGCTTTGGCACGCAAAATTGTTGTGCTGTCAATGAAACCGAACTGGTTGGCCATCTCGGCGTTACCGTTGAGAGCGGCGGTCGCGATTGTGCTGCCATGATAGGCATAGTCTCGGGTGATGATCGCCCGTCTGTTTGGCTCGCCTTTATTTTTCCAATATAGTGCCACCAACTTAAGCGCAGTTTCCACCGCTTCCGAACCAGAGTTTGAAATGAAAACCTTATTCATATGGTCAGGCGCAAGAGAGGCAATTTTATGCGATAACGCAGCAGCATACGGGTTAGTGACCGCAGCGAAGCTATGATAATAGCTAAGCTTCTTCATCACATGTGCAGCGGTGTCGGCCAGCTCTTTTCTGCCGTAACCAATGTTAACACATCCGAGGCCCGCCATTGCGTCCAGCAAGCGAATATTTTGACCAGTGACATAAGCCCCTTCCGCAGAATCGATCATGAAGGGTGGTGCCTGCTTCATGGCTTCAGGCGCGGTGAAAGAATGCATATGATGGCTGCGGTCAAACTCCTGCAGTTGCTCCAAGGTCATAGAGCCCATCAAATCGGTTTGAATGGTCACTGCAAGTCTCCGTAATTGTTTTGATGGTCTTGTGATGTTTTGTGGTGATCAGTCATAAACTTGGTGCACTCTCAAAAGCACGCCGACCAAGGTCGTCCAATTCGTTTTGTTCTTGGCGGTCCAGTTCTTTTTGCAGCCGGTCCTTTTGCCGTCCATCTGCGATTTCAAAGGTTTTCAGTTCTTTGAACGCATCAGCGACGACGTCTTGCTTTTCTTCAATATCCTGGTCTTTTTTACGAATAGCATCCAAAATCCAGGCTCTTTTTTTCCGAGCGCCCTCAATGTAAGCACCCAACGTCATTGACCCCAGATCACTGTGCGCCATTGTTTTTTGCGCTTGTATTTCTATGTCGAGCTTTTCCAATGTTTCGACAATTTGAGCCCGGTCGTCTAGCAAAACAGCCAGCTCCCGTCGCTGCTCATCCAGCGCCCATTTGCGAAAACGGATAATGCCGTCAAGCTTGGCCATTATTTATATACTTCCGTTTTGTGCATTAGGTTTGCTCGGCCGCTTCTGCCAGATAGTCACTGATTATCTGCGCTGTTGGGCCGCTTTCGAGGATTGCCTGCAACTGATCGTATCCTTCTTCAAGTGAAGTATTATCGTCTTTCCACTGGCCCAAATATTCTTCCAAGGCCGGGTTATACTGGATCGCGGCATCCACTTCCGGGTTACTGCCGACCCGGTAGGCGCCTAATCGGATCATTTCTTCCATGTCCGAATAAGTAGACAAAAGCCGTTTGGCTTCACGGACCAGAATATTTTGAACCTCGCTGTTGCATCGCGGCATGGTCCGCGAAATAGATTTCAAAACATTGATTGCAGGATAGCGTCCCCGTTCGGCAATCGCCCGCTCCATAACAATGTGACCATCGAGTATGCCGCGCACGGCATCTGCAACAGGTTCGTTGTGGTCGTCCCCTTCCACCAAAACGGTAAACATCCCGCTGATGTTACCTGAGCCTTGTGGACCTGGGCCAGCGCGCTCCAGCAGTTTCGGCAATTCAGTGAATACAGTGGGTGTATAACCTTTGCTTGTTGGCGGTTCGCCGCCCGCAAGGCCGATCTCACGTTGTGCCATGGCAAAACGGGTAACACTGTCCATCAGGCACATCACGTCAGCGCCGTCATCACGGAAATATTCCGCGAGCGTCATAGTCATGTAGGCGGCTTGACGGCGCATCAACGCGCTTTCGTCAGAGGTAGCGACGACCACGACCGAGCGCGCCCAGCCGTCTGCACCCAAGTCATCCTCGATAAACTCCTGGACCTCCCGGCCTCGCTCACCGATCAGGCCGATAACACTGATATCAGAGGCTGCATGCCGGGCAATCATCGACAAAAGAACTGATTTGCCAACGCCGGAGCCCGAGAAAATGCCCATACGCTGGCCACGGCAGAGATCGGAAGAGCGACGCGGAGGGAAGGAGGGGAGGGTAGGGGGGAGGGGGGGGGGGGGGGGGGGGGGGGGGGGGGGGGGGGGGGG